>Ga0209756_1000072_pt1 | contig 92489 bp, 78 predicted proteins | sample ETNvirenome_6_85_FD_184071 | JGI IMG/M metagenome (GOLD analysis project Ga0209756, IMG submission 184071) | Marine viral communities from the Pacific Ocean - ETNP_6_85 (SPAdes) (version 3) | ecosystem: Environmental > Aquatic > Marine > Oceanic | place: Pacific Ocean | collected 2013-06-19 | reverse complement strand
CTACTTGCTCAACAATAGATAATTTAAAGCCTAATGTATAATCTCGCTGAGTACGCTTAACGTCTTTAGTTTTAGTGGTTTTCATAAAATAAGTCCTAAATGTGTAAACACATTTCAGGACAAGACAACGTAATCTAATAAAAAAGCGAGCTTAGGCTCGCTTTTTTTGTATTTGTTTTATGAAATATTAAAAAAGCGCAAATTGCCCCTTCAAATAAACACCTCAGACCAGTTGTAGTAAATCTGCTTTTTTCTTCATAAACCTATACACTGTGCGACTTTGCTGGGAGGGGAACTGTGTAATACAAGGTTTACACTTGGTGTTACCTTTACGTTCACGTAAATGTGAAGGCGCTTTTTAACGGTGTTGTTAGCTTTAAATTTAATTTATATGCCTTTTTTTGAATTTTATATCCGTATTTTGTTGTTATTTAGATTTATTAATTCACAAGGCTGGCTTTTTACGGGTTTAACTTCTCATTATGTGGCACCCTTAAAAATGAAGTGGTAAAGTTTCGTCAATTTCCAGCGCTCATCCCTCTCACGGGTAAACTATTTTGGAGTAATTACAGTGGCTGTGTTTAATCAAGCTGAATTTGATAACCACGAACAAGTGGTTTTTTGTTCTGACGAAGCGTCAGGTTTAAAAGCAATTATTGCCGTACATAATACTAACCTTGGCCCTGCTGTTGGTGGTTGTAGAATGTGGGAATATGCCAACGATGAAGATGCCGTTTACGATGTTTTACGTCTCTCTAAAGGGATGACCTATAAAAATGCGGTTGCTCGCCTGCCATTTGGTGGTGGTAAATCAGTTATAATTGGCAATGCAAAAGAGATTAAGTCAGAGCAGTTATTTCGAGCTTTTGGTCGCCAATTAGAGCGATTAAATGGCCGTTACTATTCTGCCGAAGATGTAAACATTACATGTGATGACGTTGCATTAATGAATAAAGAAACGAATTATGTGCTGGGCTTGGAAGGGAAAAGCGGTAATCCGTCACCTTTTACAGCTTACGGTACGTTTTTAGGAATTAAAGCGGCATTACAGCACCAACGTGGGCATCAAGATTTTGCGGGCATTAAAGTGGCGGTACAAGGTTTAGGTGCAGTCGCCTATGGTTTATGTAAGCATTTAGCCCAAGCTGGTGCAAAATTATTTGTAACAGATATCAATCAAGATGCTGTAGAGCGGGTAGTAAATGACTTTGGTGCTACGGCGGTGGGTATTGATGAAATTTACGACCTTGATGTTGATGTATACGCACCTTGTGCATTAGGTGCCACCATTAATGATGAAACCATTGTACGTATTAAGGCAACCATTATTGCTGGGTGTGCTAATAATCAGCTAGCGCAGTCTCGTCACGGTGAAGTACTTCGTGAAAAAGGTATTTTGTATGCACCCGATTACGTTATTAACGCTGGTGGCATTATTAATGTATATTACGAAACTGCACCACAAGGCTACAGTGAGGCGGCGTCTAATAAGCATGTTGAAGGTATTTTTGATACCTTAACCGAAATATTCACCCGTAGTGAAAAAGAGCAAAAATCAACGCATTTGATTGCCGATGAGTTAGCGCAAGAGATAATTCAAAACGGCCTGTAAATTTACCCCGTTTATTTAAACTAAGGCGTACAGTGGTACGCCTTTTTTGTTTATACTCTATGGCGTGGTAATTTTGTGGCCAAGACCCTTAAGGCAATGCGGCCTAATCGTTAACGACAAGCTTATGGATATTATGACTGATACAAATGCCTTAATGGAGCCCATCGACCTTGATACATGGCCTCGCCAACAACACTTCGAATTATTTAAAAACTTTACCCAGCCATATTTTAATGTGTGCGTAACACTTAACGCCAAGCCTTTATTTGAATATTGTAAACAAAATAAACTGTCTTTTTTTCAAGCATATGTGCATGCCACATTAAAAGCTTGCCACGCTTATAACCCGATTATGCTAAGAATTATAAATGAATGCCCATGGCGCTTAAAGCAAGTAAGAGCCAGTGTGGTAGAGCTTGCTAGTGATGATTCGTTTATATTTAGTTACTTTAATTATTCGCCTTGCCTTGAAGAATTTGCTCAGCACGCCACAGCTATAAGCGCCAATGCTAAATCTCAACCGTTATTTTCTCAGGCGTTTAATCAAACCGAAGGGCAGGCCGATTTGATACATATATCGGTTTTACCTTGGCTGAACTTTAGTAGTTTTTCGCATGCCTTTAGTGAAGGGAAAAGTTTAGGTATTCCTAAATTTGTGTTTGGTCAATACGATAAAACCACGGGCCTAATGCCGTTTTCGATTGATGTGCATCATTCGCTAATGGACGGTTTACACGTCGCAGCGTTTATAAACGTATTACAAAACAATATTGACGACTTTTGTAAAGATTAATTGAATTTAGTTAATGCAATGTATTTATTTGCTATGGTAGTATTTTTAGTTAGATAGGCGATATAAGTTAATTTGTAACGATTAGCTGATACGTTTACGACATTAAGTTTTAGCGACTTATTTAAGGTGCTTTTTAGCACGTATTATTAGTTGTTTACGCTATTGTTTAGTTTTAATTAACGCGCTTTTAGCGCTTAAACAAACCCTAGTGTATTCACCCAATGCGTATAGGGATTTTAACGCTTTGTTGGAGCGCACAATTTTGGTGTGCTCAGTGCCAAGTAAATTCTTTCCTACTCCTTTTAAATAACGATAAAACGCTTACACACAAGTAAAAGAATAACTAAGGCAGTTGATGATGAGACAATTAAGCATTATATGTTCTTTTTTCGTCATGTTTTTATGTGAAGCCCAAGAGCAAACCCGTTTACCGTTAAGTGATTATTTTTCTGAAACATGGAATACCCGTTCTGGATTGCCACACAACAGTATTAATAGCGTTACGCAAACCCAAGATGGCTACTTATGGGTTGCTACATGGGAAGGTTTGGCACGTTTTAATGGCCAAGAGTTTACAATATTAACCCGTGCTCATATTAATAACTTACCCGACTCGGGTTTAAGGGCACTCACTCCCACAAATAGTGGTGGGTTATACATAGCGGGGTCGCGCGGAGGAATTAGCTTATATCAACATAGGCAGTGGGATACCAAGCGATCAGCATCAACCATGGTTAATCATTTAATTGAAAGTGCTGATCAAAGCCTATGGTTAGCCCTTGAAAACGACGGCGTGTTTTATCGTGAACATAACAGCGATACCGACCTTGCAATTATTAAAAATGTGAGTGCTTATCGGGTTATAGAAGATCACGATGGGGTTATTTGGGCAGCAACCAGTGCAGGCCTTTATAAAATACACAACAAAATACCGACCTTAATGACACCACACTTTGGTTTACCAAATGCACCTGTCTATAACTTATTAATTACCCGTGGTGGCTCGCTTATTGTGGGAAGCGAAAAAGGCGCGTGGATCAAAACCAAGGCGCAGTTTCAGCCAATACATGAAAAGCTTAGCAATGAATCTATTTCTAGCTTACTAGAGGATAACCATGGAGACTTATGGTTTGGCACAATTAATAAAGGGGTATTTAGGTTATCGCCCGATGGCGTAGAGCAGTTAGATGCCAATAACGGATTACCCGCCAACCGTATTTTATCTTTGTTACAAGATAGAGAAAACAGTATTTGGATTGGCACAAACGCCGGATTGTTTCGCCTGCGTGAGTCGCCGTTTTCATCGTGGACCCAAAAAAGAGGTTTAGCGGGGGATTATACCCGCACAGTGCTTTCTCACTCCGATGGCAGTTTATGGGTGGGGGGAAGCTCTGGCTTAAATATAATAAAAAATAATCGCGCTACCTTGGTTTCAGGCTCTAAACAAAGCAGTCCTTATTCTGTGCTCAGTTTACACGAAGCACCCGACGGTAGTGTGTGGGCAGGGACGTATACCTCAGGTGTTTTAAAAATAGTTAATAATACCTTTACGCCGTTTATTAATCGTAGCACTGGCCTTGGAAGTAACGAAGTAAGGGCTTTATTATTTGATTCTAAAAACCGTTTGTGGATAGGCTCTGCTATGGGGCTGACGCGCATCAATGAAGATGGCAGCTTAAATCAATTTACAAATAAAAAAGACTTACCAAGTGGGTTTGTACTTGCACTTAGTGAAGATAACGCGGGCAATATTTGGGTAGGTACCGGCAATGGGGTGGTGGTATTTGATATTGTTAGTGAGCAATTTACAACGGTTGAATTCCCTCGTGAGTTTTCTGCGCAATATGCGTTTGGGTTTTATATTGATGTTACCTATACCTGGATGGCCACAGATAGAGGCTTAGTGCGCTATGAGCTAACAAGCGGAAAAATGGCAATGCTTGGCTTAGAACAAGGTTTACCTATCGATAAACTATTTCAAGTGGTGCCGCACAATGGCTCATTTTGGCTCTCGAGCAACCGCGGGATTATTCAAATCGATAAAAATCATATACAGCAAATCCTCGATGCTCCCGCGAGCGCTAAAGCACCCGTGCTTAACTATCAACTGTATGATGAAGGCGATGGGATGTTAAGTGCGCAGGCCAACGGAGGCTCAACCCCTTCGGCTGTAACGCATAACGATGGGAGTATTTGGTTTGCAACCGCAAAGGGGGTGAGTACCGTAAAACCAGCGCGCTTACAAGCATCAACGCAAATTGCGCTGCCGACCATTATTGAAAATATTTTTGTAGATGGTAAGCCTATTGCGCTTCCGCTTGAAGGAGAGTCGGTATTTTTGCCACCGGGGGTATCGCGTTTATCGTTTCATTATGCAGGGCTGAGCTTTATTATGCCGCAGCGATTAAATTTTCAAACCCAATTAAAGGGCTTTAACGATAAATGGGTTAATCGCCAACATATGACCGGTGCTGAGTACACTAACTTACCGCCTGGGGAATATACCTTTATGGTACGAGCAAGTTACCCTAACGCACAGTGGCAAGATAATCAGCAAGCTGTAAATATTGTAATTCAGTCATTTTTTTGGCAAAAACCGCAATTTAAGTTTGCAGTATTTGTATTATTTTTAATGGTTATTTTTGCTATATACAAATACCGTTTATACCACTACAAAAAAATAGAAATAGAGCTGACTAATCGCGTAGAAAAACAAACCCAAGACCTACAAACGCAAGCCAATGCGTTTGCGTACCAAGCAACGCACGACCAACTTACCGACATGCCTAACAGGCGTGCTTTTGATAGCTGGCTTGCCCATAACTTTGCCACTTACAAACAGCAAAACCGGCCGCTAGCCATAGCTATACTGGATATTGATCACTTTAAGCGGATTAACGATAACTGGTCGCATATTATTGGTGACAAAGTGATTTGTACTATTGCAGAGCTGCTTAAAAATGGCTGCCAAGAAAACCAGCATATAGCACGGTGGGGCGGTGAAGAGTTTACAATTGTTTTTGCAGATAAAACCGCCGGCGAAGCAAAAATCATATGCGAAGCACTGCGCGAGAGCATTGCACAGCATGACTTTTCGGCCATTGGTGAGGGGTTAAGTGTAACAGCCAGTTTTGGCTTGTCTGACTCAACCAACGTCGGTGATTACGACCGCCTTTTATCGCGGGCAGATCAAGCATTATACAAAGCTAAAAATAGCGGACGAAATTGCACAGAAATTATCTGATTGAAAATGAGTGCATGCGCACATATTAATAAGAGACTAACTTATTTTGGATGTCCCCATGATAAACGGGCTACTCATTTTTGCTTTGGCTATTTTTGTTGTAATTTATTGGCGCTGGCAGGCACTACAAAACTGGCTTTGGAATAAAAAATATAAAAACGCGGTTTTAAACTCTCAACAAAAAGAAATACTCCTTCGTTGCATGCCTATCTATAAAAAGATGACGGATAACGACAGAGCCAAGCTTGAGCGCCACATAATATGGTTTTTAAATGAAAAGCGCTTTTTAGGCCGAGACGGACTAAAGCTAACCCCCGCCATGAAGCTGATAGTTGCTGCCGATGCCTGTGTGTTAGTGCTTAATAAACCGTGGCCACTTTATAAAAACGTAAAAGAAATTTTACTCTACCCCAGTGCGTATTATGCGCCGCAATCTACACGAGATAGTGCTGGGCTGGTTAGTTACCACAACGCGGTACGCTTAGGTGAGTCGTGGCCTGGTGGCACGTTAGTGCTAAGTTGGCATGATGTACTTGAAGGGAATCGTTTACCAAGCGATGGCCATAATTTAGTGTTTCATGAATTTGCCCACCAGTTAGACCAAGAAACCGGAAAAACCACTGGCACTCCATTATTAAAAACCCCCAATGCTTATAAAGAATGGGCTCGAGTGTTTAGCCGTGCCTTTGTGCAGTTAAAAAGTCATGTTGCTTATAACATGCCTCACGTTATTCATAGTTATGGGGCCACCAACGAGGCTGAGTTTTTTGCAGTACTCACAGAGACCTTTTTAGAAAAGCCGGCGCAGCTTAGGCAGCACGACCCTGAAATTTATAGAATGCTGGTGGATTACTACCAATTTGACCCCATAGTTTGGCATTAATTTTTGGTACTTGGTCTGATAACGCTGGCAAGTTAGCGCTGTTTTTGTTGCAATCGTGTTAGAGAGTTTAACTGCAATAATAACAAGCGAGAAATGCATGAAAAAAATGCTTCACACTGCACTGGCTTTATCAGTCGCCCTTGCAATAGGTCAGCCGCACGCAAACGAAGAGCAAGAAAAGTGGCAGGTAGACTCACCAAAAGGTGAGTTTGTAGATGCAACCATTAGCACAGAGCAAGGCACATGGATGAACATTGATGTTAGTCCTGATGGCAACACGCTAGTGTTTGACTTACTTGGCGACATTTACACTATGCCTATAAGCGGAGGTGAAGCAACTAAACTCACCTCAGATATTGCTTGGCAAATGCAGCCTCGCTTTAGCCCCGATGGTAAACACATTGCGTTTACCTCAGATCAAGGCGGTGGTGATAATATTTGGGTTATGGATGTTGATGGTAGCAATCAACACGCTGTGACTGACGAAACCTTTAGACTTTTAAACAGCCCCGCATGGAGCCCTGATGGCGACTACCTTGTCGCACGCAAACACTTTACCGCTAGTCGCTCACTAGGGGCTGGAGAAGTGTGGCTTTACCACAAAGCGGGTGGTAAAGGTGTTCAGCTTACTAAACGTGAGAACGACCAAAAAGACTTAGGTGAGCCAATGTTCTCACCAGATGGGCGCTATGTTTATTTTTCTCATGACGCGACACCAGGTAAAACCTTTCACTACTCTAAAGATTCTGTTGCCGGTATTTATAAAATTAAGCGCTACGATAGAGAAACAGGCGAAATAGAAACCATAATACAAGGCATGGGCGGTGCGATAAGACCCACACCTTCACCTGATGGTAAAAAGCTTGCCTATATAAGACGTGATGACTTTCAAACAAGCTTGTACTTATACGACCTAACCAGTGGCGAGCACACCAAGCTTTATGACAAGCTTGAACGCGATATGCAAGAAACTTGGGCTATTCATGGTGTGTATCCGACCATTGCGTGGACCCCAGATAACGAAGAGCTGGTGTTTTGGGCTTCCGGTTCAATACATAAAATTGCTGTTGATGATAAAGCTGTTGCGCGTGTTCCCTTTAAAGTAAACACCAGTAAAAAAATACAAACCGCGGTACGCTTTACTCAAAATTTAGATACCGATGAGTTTGATGTAAAAATGTTGCGCAACGTGCAGGTTAGCCCCGATGGTGAAACTGCGATTTTTGAAGCATTAGGTTATATTTATAAACGCGATTTAGACTCTGGTAAAATTAAGCGCTTAACCAAACAAACTGATCATTATGAGTTGTTCCCGCAGTACTCCCGCGATGGTAAAAAGATTGTTTACACCACCTGGAGTGATACTAAGCAAGGTACTGTGCGCGTTGTCTCTGCTCGAAACGGGCGCGGCGAGGCGATAACCCGTGAGCCGGGTAAATACGTTGAGCCTACTTTTAGTCCTGACGGCAAAACAATCGTTTATCGTAAAGCCACCGGCGGAAGTATTTTAAATCCTAAGTGGTCACTTAACCCAGGTATTTATAAAGTAAGCGCAAAAGGGGGAGAGAGCGAGCTTATTTCTAAAAGTGGTTATCAACCTCAGTTTGGTAGCGCCAATGACCGTGTATTTATCATGAGCCCTTGGCCTAAGCCTACCTTAAGTGTTGTGGAGCTTGAAACTAAAAACGTTCGTAAACTTTACGAATCAGAGCATGCGACTGAATTTCGAGTCTCACCAGATGGTAAATACTTAGCGTTTGCTGAGCGCTTTAAAGTATTTGTTACCCCGCTGGTAGAAAGCGGCTCACCTATCACAATAAGCCCTAAAGATAACCAGTTTCCTATTGAGCAGTTATCTGTGCGTGCGGGTGAAAATATAAGTTGGAGTGCTCAAAGTAACACTCTCTACTGGAGCTTAGGGCCCGAGCTATACCATGCAAGCCTTGATGGTATGTTTGCTATTGATAAAGCCGATGATGCTGACTTTAAAGTAAAAAGCGGTGAGAATATTAGCTTTAGTAAAAAAATAGCTGCACCAAAGGGCATGATTGCACTAAAGGGCGCTAACATTATTACCATGAAGGGTGAGCAAGTCATAGAAAATGGTGTCATCATCACAGACGGTAAACGTATAAAAGCGATTGGTACTGCTGATGAGATAACGATCCCTAAAGGGGCTGAAATTATCGATGTAGCAGGTAAAACAATTATGCCTGGGATTGTTGATGCGCATGCCCATGGCTCACAAGCCAGCGATGAAATTATTCCTCAGCAAAACTGGAAAAACTATGCTGGTTTAGCGTTAGGTGTCACAACAATTCATGATCCATCAAACGATACCTCTGAAATATTTACCGCCAGTGAAATGCAAAAAGCCGGCATGATTGTCGGGCCACGTATTTTTTCTACCGGCACCATTTTATATGGAGCAAATATGCCTGGTTACACCTCGCATATTGATTCGCTAGATGATGCTAAATTTCATTTAGAGCGTCTTAAAAAGGTTGGCGCGTTTAGTGTTAAATCGTATAACCAGCCACGCCGTGAGCAGCGCCAACAAGTTATTGAAGCAGGGCGTGAGCTTGAGATGATGGTTGTGCCAGAGGGCGGCTCACTGCTACAACATAACTTAAGTATGGTTGTTGATGGGCATACGGGAATTGAACACTCAATTCCGGTTGAGCATATTTACGATGATATAAAACAATTATGGTCGCAAAGTGATGTTGGTTATACCCCAACGCTTGTTGTCGCCTATGGCGGAATTTGGGGAGAAAATTACTGGTACGATAAAACAGATGTGTGGAATCACCCGCGTTTAAGTAAGTTTGTGCCTAAAAATCAGCTGTTGCCACGTGCTATGCGCCGAGTAAAAGCGCCCGATCATCACTATAACCACTTTAATAACGCCCGCGTTGCTAAAGAGCTGCAAGATTTAGGCGTACTGGTAAATTTAGGTGCTCACGGACAACGCGAGGGTTTAGGTGCACATTGGGAAATGTGGATGTTTGCTCAAGGCGGTATGAGTTCACTTGAAGCAATTAGAGCCTCTACGCTTGACCCTGCTAAATACTTGGGGCTTGATAAAAATATAGGCTCGCTAGAAGTAGGTAAGCTTGCCGATTTAATTGTTATTGATGGCGATCCGCTGAAAAATATTCGCGATTCAGATAAAGTCGTTTACACCATGATCAATGGGCGCTTATTTGATGCAAGCACAATGAACGAAGTGGGTAAAAAGCAGCGAAAACCACTTTATTTTGAAAAGCTATAATTGTAATACACGTTTAAAAAGCGGCTATTAGCCGCTTTTTTTTAGCTCAAAATAAATTATTTAATAAAGCGAATTGATAGAAGGTGATAAACAGGCACAAAAAAACCGCTTAACGCGGCTTTTTTATTAATCACATGTTGTTTAAACAACACCGCGCGGTAAGCGACAGTCGTGATCTTTACTTGCAAGCTCAACAATCCAAAGCTCTTCAGCTGTGTAGCCGTCTTCGCTTTGTGTTACAACAGTAAACGGCGCTGTTTTTTGTGCTTTAACAGGCGCAGCAGCTTTAGTTTTAGTTTTTTTCGCAGGCGCTTTTTGCTCAGCTTGTGCAGGCGATTTGCCAGAGCTTAATTCTTTCGTTAGCTCTGCTACATCAGCTAGGCGTAAGTTTTTGCCACCATCGATGCTGTACCAGCCAGGTTTTGTAGTAATTTCAGGTTTTTTACCATTGGCAGCTTCATATGCAGCTTCAAAGGCAGATAAAACTTCTGTTTTGTCTAGTTTGCTCATCAGAGACCCTATACGTTGTGAACACAGATAAAGAAGCCGTATTTATACCTATTTTCTAACTGTTTTTCAATTTTTTGCGATTTTCCTTCCATTTTAGCCCCATAAACGCCAAAATTTGCACAAAATTCAGTGCCGAGTAAGGTAATAAGTATGCAACGTAGAGAATTTAACCAACTGTTAAACGACATTTTAAAGCCTCACACAATTAAAGATTTTTGTCCAAATGGGCTGCAAGTCGAAGGTAAAAATGAAATCAGAACGATTGTTACGGGGGTGACTGCAAGCCAAGCACTCATTGATGCAGCAATAGAAAAAAAAGCCGATGCTGTTTTGGTTCACCACGGTTATTTTTGGAAAGGTGAATCGCAACCTATTACAGGCATGAAAAAACGCCGTATTGGGACTTTGTTAGCGCACGATATTAATTTATTTGCCTATCATTTACCGCTTGATATTCACCCTGTTATAGGTAACAACGCCAAGCTTGCTAATTTGCTCGATATTGAAATAGAGACAGGGCTTGAACCCGTTACTAATAGCGTTGCTATGAAAGGACGGTTAAAAACTCCGCTTACAGGTAGCGAGTTTGCAAATAAAATAGCCAAAGTTTTAAACCGCGAACCTTTAAGTAGTGTTGTACGCGATGAAAAAATTAACACCATTGCCCTGTGTACAGGAGGCGGGCAAGGTTATATCGATTTAGCAGCAGAGCAGGGGATTGATGCATACCTAACGGGTGAAGCCTCAGAGCAAACTATTCACAGCTCGCGAGAGCAAAATATAGACTTTTTTGCAGCAGGGCATCATGCAACCGAGCGTTACGGAATTAAAGCCCTTGGTGAGCTACTTGCCAAAGAACATGGTTTTGATGTGAGCTTTATAGATATAGATAACCCAGTATAAATTTATATATACTCTACAGCGCCTCTGGGTTTATCCAGCGGCGCATACTTATCCACGCATTCCCAATCACTTCATGGGCATATTGCGTTACTACACGTAATGCCTCAGCATTTGGTATAAATTGTTTATACAAAGGTAAAGCCGCAAAATTGTGATAATCCGTAGCGGCAGGAATTACCTCAATGCCTTGGGCATTAAACAGGTTTATTGAGCGCGGCATATGTAGCACAGACGTAACCAGTGCAACCTTAAAATCAACGAGCTTAGGCGCGAGTAGTTTGGCTTCTGCGGCTGTATCCATCGCCTGTGGGTTTTGTTTTATACGGTTGTTATTCACCCCTAAATTTATTGCTGTTTGGTTCATTAACGCGCTATTTGTTACTTTATTATAGCCACCGCCAGATACGATAAGCGTTGCATTAGGGTATTTTTTTGCAAGCTTAACCCCTTCCACCAAGCGAGTAAGCGCACAATTTCCTAGCTGATTATTAGCGCTTAAAGCGGGGTTAGGGTTTATGTCGCAACCCAGTACAACAATTTTATCAAGGGTTGGGTGTTTTAGTGCATTAAAAGCCAATGACGCGGGCTCATTGTTTTTAATCAGTTGATGCGCAGCAAACGGCGTACTTAATACTAAAAGCGCCAATAGACTTAAGCTTGCGATCACTAAAGCAGACTTACGTGCACGAAACGCCAAAACTAGCATTACAAACGCAAGTAAACCAAATAGTGGTAGCGGCATAATTAAGCCACCTAATAATTTTTTTAATTCAAACATAACAAGCAACATAAAACACAATAGGCCTTATGTTACTTATTCGTTTGTGATTTATCGACCGTTATTTTGCTTACAGGTATTTAAAAAATGGCGATAAACGGGGTTGTCTTTCATGTCTTTTTTCATTGCTAGGTACATAGGGCGGGTTAGCCCTAGTGCACCAAGCGGGATAGATTTAATTAAACCTTGGCTTTCGTAAGGTGTTACCAACCAATCAGGCAGCGCTGCTACACCCATTCCTGCACTCACTAGCTGAAAAATTAATAAGCCTTGGTCTACATTTTTTAAGGTGCCGTCAAAGCGGGCATTTTGAATAAAGTGTTTAAATATATCTTGTCGCTCGCGCGGAATAGGATACGAAATAATGGTTTCGTTTTTTAAATCAAGCGCCGTTACATATGCTTTTTTAGCTAGGTCGTGATCAGGGGCGACGATAAGCTTTAATTTAAAATCAAATAAGTGAGCGTATTCAAGTTTATCAGGATCGCGTATATCTGAGGTCAATACTAAGTCGAGCTCATCGTTGAGTAAATCAGGTATAGCGTCGTAGCTAAAGCCGCGTTCGTAGTCAATTTTAATGTCTGGCCAAAAATTATTAAATTCTTTAATAGTAGGCAGCAGCCAATGAAAACATGCATGGCATTCAACACTTAAGCGCAGTTGGGAAATAGGTTGGTTAAGGCTTTCTTTTAAACGGCACTTAGTGGCTTCTACTTTAGGTAAAACTTCGTTGGCAAGTTCGAGTAATAGCATTCCTTGTGGCGTAAAGCGCACAGGTTGCGTTTTTCTTTCAAATAATTGGCAATCTAATTTGTTTTCTAAGTCTTTAATTTGATGAGATAAAGCTGATTGCGTTAAAAATAATTCGCGGGCTGTATTAACTAACGATCCAGTGTCTTTTAATGTCGCAATAGTTTTCAGGTGTTTTATATCAATCATCTTTAATAATTCTCAAGGGAAAAGTGAGTTTGGCTCAGATTGACTACATACTACGCCTTTACAAAAAACGTTTCAACGTCTAGATGGCTAAAATAATCTATTAATTACTAAAATAACCCCTTAAAGTTAAATTAACTAATGTGAGTACTTTGGTTGCTACTGGTTTGATGAGTTTGGCATGAGTTTAGCTCAAGTTGTTTTGTTGGGTTATGCAGCGGCTGTTAAAAGCGCGTTATGGGCAGGGCGGCTTAATAAATGGCACTGGTTTTTAAGAGGGATAAGTAATTATCACAACGCGCAATAACAGGTCTGTTTTTAATGGGCTAAAGCTTAAACAGCAACAACATGTTTTTATTACTTCAAAACTGAGCGCTTAAATAAACGAATGGGTATTACGGGGCTTACTTTTTATATCTTTTGGTTGTGAAAAAGTAAGCCTTTGGATAACAGCTACTACAGGGGTTTGTGGATAAGTTTAATGGCGTGTTGTGCTGTAACTGGTTTTGACTTTAAAAAGCCTTGCCCGTAATTACATTGAGTGGCTTGTAAAATATTTAGTTGCTCTTGGGTTTCGATTCCCTCAGCCACAACTTCAAAGTTTAGTGATTGCGCTAATGAGAGAATGGCCTCTACTAATGGGTTATTGGTTTTGTTGAGGTGATCGATAAAGCTTTTATCTATTTTTAAAATATGAATAGGTAATTGGTGTAAGTAACCAAGTGCTGAGTATCCAGTACCAAAGTCATCCAAGCATAACTTCACTTTAAGTGGGGCAAGCCCTTCTATTATTTGGGTTGCTAAATCAAGGTTAGCAATAAGCCCTGATTCAGTGATTTCTAAACACAACGACCCTAAAGGCAGTTGGTATTTATTATACAATGCGTGAACTTGGGCAACAAAGTCGAGGCTGGCAAAATGACGCGATGACACATTGACCGTTACTTTTAAAAAGCGATGCCCTAATGTGTGCCAGTGCGCAATATGTTGGGCTGCGAGGTCAAGCAAGTGCAAATCGAGGTTAATAATTTGCCCAGTGGTTTCGGCTATCGGAATAAACTCATTTGGTGGCACAAACCCTTTTTTAGGATGGTGCCACCTCACTAATGCTTCAAAGCCGACAACTTCGCTTGTCGCTATAGTAAAAATAGGTTGAAAATAAAGCTCAAATTCGTTGTGTTCAATGCCGTGTTGTAGGTCGTTTTCTATATCGGCATGTGTTTTGAGCTTTTTACGCATGGTGTTATTAAAAAACTTAACTTGGCCACGCCCGCTTGATTTAGCTTCGTACATGGCGGCATCGGCTTGCTGTAATAGCAAATAGGCTTTATCGTCGCTGCTTTCACTAAAGGCGATGCCAATGCTGGTTGATGCTTGCAATAAATGACTATCCACATTAAGTGGCTTAGCAAGGGCTGTGTTTATTCGTTTTAGCGCTTCGCTAACTTGGTTTCGGTGTGTGATGTTTTCCATAAAAATAGCAAATTCGTCGCCACCAAGGCGTGCAAACGTGTCGGTGTTTCTGACGGTGCCTTTTATGAGCTCACAAATTTTAATTAAAAAGTGATCGCCAACCTCATGCCCAAGCGAATCATTGATACTTTTAAATCGATCAAAATCTAAATAAAGCAAGGCATGGCTCGTGCCTTTTTTAACACGCGATAAACGCAAAATTGCATGTTTAATACGCTCAATAAGTAACGAGCGATTAGCGAGGCCTGTTAGCTCATCATGCAATGCTTTGTGTTCAAGCTCTTGCCTTGCAAGCTGCCTATCTATGGCCATACTAATTTGCCTACTTACGTAGGTTAAAAGGGCGCTGTCGTGTTCGTTGTAATGCAGCTTTTTATCGTAACTTTGAACAACAATTACACCGCTTATTCTATCATTTGCTTTAAAAGGCACACCTAGCCAGGATTCAGAAAGACGGCCAACAAGTTTAAAGTCGCCGTTATTTATATGTTGCTGATAATCGTTTTGATTTAATAGCAGTACACGGTCTGATTTTAGTAAGTAATACGAAGCTGTGTCTTTTAATTGCTCTTTTGATATTTTTTTGTGGGCGTGTGTTTGAATGCCTTCTTCAACGATGTAAACCAAATCGAGTATGTCTACTTGCTTATCGTAAAGGGCAATAAAAAAGTTATCTGCAGGAAGTAAGCTATTTATTATGCTGTGAAGAGCTTCAAAAAAGGTATCTAGATTACTGGCTTTATACGTTAAATTAGCGATTTGCAGTAAGCTGTTTTCAAGCTTTTGCGCATCATTTAACTGTTTTACTGTGTGCGTTAAGCTATTGACCGTGTTTACTTGGTTTAGCTTAGCACTTAATAAATGCGCAACCGTGGTTAATATTTCTAAATGGGCGTTTGTGAAGTAGTTTTTTATTGGATGTTCACAATCAATAACCCCTAAAACATGATCCTTGTATATAAGTGGCACACATAACTCTGATTGAGCAGGGCGCTCATCAGCAATGTAGCGAGGGTCTTGCGTTACATCGCCAATAATAATAGCTGTGCCTGTGCGGGCAACATAACCGGTTATACCTTCGTTAAAGCCAATAATTTTACGCTCTGCTTGGTATTCGTCTCTGGCGTGGGCTATGCCCATAGAAGCGACTTGATTTAGCTGTAAACGTGTTTCATCAGCCAGGTAAATAACACAATCAACAAACCCTAGGCGGTTTACTACTTGAGTGGTTACGTACTCAAATAACTCTTCTAGGGTATCGAGCTGTAATAAGCTTGAGGAAAACTGATTTATTATGCTCAGCTGTTCAGTTTTAACTTCGAGCGCTTTATAGGTATCGATATGATTTGACATAGGGTAATTTTATTCTTTTTATTTGTATTAGCACTGATAAGTTAACCCAAATTTAAAGCATGTTCAAAATAAAACGCTTAAACGAGTGTAATCGTCGTTAAACTTAAACCCAATAGTATTTTGCAGCACCCGTAAAGGGGAATAGTTTAGATAACACTTTACTAGGTCTTTCCATATGCCTATGATCGGATAAATTCAGCCGTGGAAAAAAGTAATGAGCATTAATACCGATTCAAAAAACACATTAACCATAACTCGTCCTGATGATTGGCATGTCCATTTACGTGATGGTGAGCAACTTAAAGATACAGTACGCGATATTAGCCGCTACATGGGCCGCGCCATCATAATGCCAAACCTTGTACCGCCAGCAACGAGCACTGATTTAGCGCTAGCTTATCGAGAGCGAATTATGGCAGCGGGGCCGCAGGGCAACTTTGAACCCTTAATGGTGCTTTACCTAACAGATAAAACCACACCTGAAGAAATTAAAAAAGCCAAAGCAACGGGCAAAATTGTTGCTGCCAAGTTGTACCCAGCTGGGGCAACCACTAACTCAGACTCTGGGGTTACATCAGTAAAGAATATTTACCCTGTATTAGAAGCGATGCAAGACGTGGGCATGCTGTTATTAGTGCATGGTGAGGTGACTGATTCATCAATAGATATTTTTGACCGTGAAAAAGTATTTTTAGAGACGATTTTAGGCGAAGTGGTAGCTGATTTTCCAAAGCTGAAAATAGTGCTAGAACACATTACCACAAAAGACGCCGTTGATTTTGTAACAGCCGCGCCGCAAAATGTGGCGGCAACGATTACCGCGCATCACTTATTGTACAACCGTAACCACATGTTAGCTGGTGGCATACGTCCGCATTATTACTGTTTACCTATTTTAAAGCGCAATATTCACCAACAAGCATTAATGGCGGCAGCTATAAGTGGAAATAAAAAGTTCTTTTTAGGGACTGACTCAGCACCACATTATAAAGATAAAAAGGAAGCAGTATGTGGTTGTGCCGGCGCCTATACAGCACATGCCGCGATTGAACTCTACGCCGAAGCCTTTGAAGAGGCGGGCGAGCTGGACAAACTAGAGGGCTTTGCAAGCCATTTTGGGCCTGACTTTTACGGACTTGCCCGTAACACCGATACAATTACCCTAGAGAAAAGCCCTTGGCAAGTTCCCGCAAGTTACACACTTGGTGACTCACAAGTTGTGCCTATTAAAGCAGAAGCTACGATTGACTGGCAGGTTAAGTAAAGTGCATTAAATTAGCATTGTATTAAAGCCGTATAGCTTGCTGTACGGCTTTTTATTTGCTTGAAATTCAATCTTTACGCGAGTTTTTAACGCTCTTTACGAGGGGCTTTATTTGTAAAGCTAAGCTGTTATACATGATTTGTTACAATTAGGAGCAACAAAGCTGCCGTTTTTTGTTCAATTTTAGCTTTAAAAATAACCACTTACACATAATGCTTTATTTATTTTTGTTCTGAGTAAATAAATCTTAATTAATAGAGCCAAAAAAAAATTAATGTGTTAACCTTAACTTGCTTTGAGTTTTTGCGTATTGAATTTACGGATATTGTGCTGCGTTTAAGGTTACCGGTTAGGTTAAAACTTGTTCCTGTACTATACCTCCAGAATTTTGGGCACTGACTCAGGGAGGATATAGCCATAATAATATGGCTGAATTTTAATTATTGACTTACAGGAAAATTTAGTATGTCGGTTACTGGTAAAGTAAAATTTTTCAACGAAGCTAAAGGCTTTGGTTTCATTGAACAAGAAAATGGTCCTGACGTGTTTGTACATTTCAGCGCAATCACTGGTTCTGGTTTTCGCACTCTTAGCGAAGGTCAAGCAGTGACTTTCAGCATCAAACAAGGTCAAAAAGGCCCTGAAGCTGAGAACGTAGAAGTAGCATAATTTTAATTATGTGAACCTTAGTTCATCTTGGTGAAGCAGTTTTCTGTTTCACCATAATTCCTCAAAATCTTCCCCATTGTTTATACATTCCCTAATATTGTCTCTACACTCCTTAATATTGTTTCTACACTCCTTAATACAGTCAAACGTTTAAATTTAACTTCTTGCTATAGCTTCAAACACGTTTAACATATTTCCCATTTAAATAGTTAATTAGCCCTATTTAATAGCAACGCCGCTTTAATACATTAACAGCTCATAATCTGCATACTTTCACCAAGCTTAAACAATACATTTACCACACGCATAGTGTGTATCAAAAAACCGTGTAATTAACTGAGTCTTTTACTAACTTTAATAAGGCTTAACTTGGGTTTAGCAAAGTTAAAGCCATTAACTTAAATGCAGTAATATTTATACATCATCTCAAAACCACTTTCGGATTGTTGTATTTTTATACGATGAAGCGCAGGATTTGCAAGTTAAGATGTGTTATTAGCCTAAATTAACCAAATCTAGTTCATCAAATTGTCACATTTTTATTATTTTTGTTTTTTTTTAAGGTGCAATTCAGTTTTGTTTAGATGTTGCATTTTTGTTTCATGTAAGTGTCTAATTTTTAACTAGTGTTTAATTTTAAAGGGGCTATATAATGCTAAAACGGCTTAATGCTGGTTGCATTTATGTTAACAGTATTTTTTGTAATACTTTAGTTTTAGCTTTTTCAAGGTATTTATTTACTTAGAATAGCTAACATCAAGTTGACAGGGCGTACTGCATTTAGCATTATTGGAGGGTTGATATCTATTAAAAGATATCAGGGTTGTCATCCTTAATAAGGTTGATAATTAAATTATAAAAGTAACATTACTTAATTGGTTGGGAACTATGTCTGTTAAAATCAGAAAGAGTCTTGTAGCATCTGCGTTGGTTGGCGCTTTTGCATTTGCAAGCAGCAATGTGATTGCAGATCCTTTGAATGACGTGCAAAAAGCAGGTCAGCAAATTCAAAAGGCTGCTGTTAAGTCTCAAACTAAAATTGACAACGTATACGGTCAAACTCAAGAGCTAATCGCTGAGTACCGTAGTATTGTTGATGAGACTGAACTTATGAAAGTGTACAACGATCACGTAGCACGTTTGGTCGCTGACCAAAATGCGTCAATCGAATCGTTTGACCGTCAAATCGCTACTATCGACAACACTAAACAAAACGTTGTGCCTTTGATGTATCGCATGATCGATACGCTTGAGCAATTCATCAAAGCGGACGTTCCGTTCAATCTTGATTCTCGTCTAGCTCGTGTAGAAAGACTTCGTGAAATCATGGCTTCTGCGTCTGTAACGACGTCTGAGAAATTCCGCCAAGTTCTTGAAGCGTACACAGTTGAAACTGCTTACAGCTCGGCTGTAACTGCTTCTCAAGGTACTTTAGAAGTTGATGGTAAAAACATTAACGTTGATATCGGTCGTTTAGGTCGTATCACTTACGTAGCACAATCTTTTGACTTAAAACACGCTTGGGTGTGGGACAACAACACTAAAGAGTGGAAAGAATTAGGTGAAGAATACCTAAAACCAGTTAAAGAAGTGATTCGTATGGCGCGTAAGCAAGCGACACTAGAACTTGTTAAACTACCAATCTTTGGCGCGGAGTAATCGAATAATGAAGAAACTATTTAAAGGTTTTGCTGTTGCAGCAGTACTATCTGTTTCTGCAGGTACCGCGCTTAATGCACATGCAAATACTGATGCTTTAGATAAAATTCTTGAGCAAGTAAAGCAAGAACGTATCTCTGAAGGTAAAATCAATAAGCAACGTGAGCAAGAGTTCTTATCAGAACGTGCTGACAAGCAAGCATTACTTAACAAAGCAAAAAGCCAATTAGCGTCTGAAAAAGCACGCGGTGACAGCTTAGCTAAGCAATATGCACAAAACGAAAATACATTAGCTGAAAAAGAGCAAGCGCTTCAAAACGCACAAGGTACTCTTGGTGAAATGTTTGGTGTTGTACGTCGTGCAGCGCAAGACGCTATCGGTTCTATCGAAGCTTCACTAGTAAGTGCTGAAAAGCCAGGCCGTGCAGAAGTACTTCGTTCATTAGCAGCTGCTAAAGAGCTTCCAACAGTTCGTGAACTTGAAGAACTTTGGATTGCACTTCAAACAGAAATGACTGAGTCAGCAAAAGTTTCTACTTTTGAAACTGAAGTGTCAGGTCTTGACGGCAACTCTACAGTTAAGCAAGTAACACGTATTGGTAACTTTAACTTAGTTACTGACGAAGGTTACTTAATCTACTCGCCAGAGACAAAATCTATTCAGCCTTTAGGTAAACAACCTGATAGCTACATTTTAGATGGTATCTCAGCTCTTGAAGGTACTTCTTCTGACAATTACGCTGGCGTATACATTGACCCGACTCGTGGTGCAATCTTACGTATCAACACGCAGAAGAAAACGCTTATGGAATACTACGAGCAAGGTGCTGAAGTTGGTTACATCATCACAGTTTTATTAGCTGTTGGTCTACTAATCTTCTTAGTACGTTTCGTTGACTTAGCTCTTACTACTTCTAAGATCAAGTCTCAGCTTAAAAACTTGTCTACACCGAATACAAACAACCCACTGGGTCGTATTCTTAAAGTGTACCATGACAACAAGAGCCAAGACGTTGAAAACCTTGAGCTTAAACTTGATGAAGCTATCTTACGTGAAACGCCACGTGTTGAAGCTGGTATTAACATCATCAAGATTCTTGCTGCAATCGCACCGTTACTTGGTCTACTAGGTACAGTAATCGGTATGATCTTAACGTTCCAAACAATCACATTGTTCGGTACGGGCGATCCGAAGATCATGGCTGGTAACATCTCTCTAGCTCTTGTAACTACAGCGCTAGGTCTAATTGCTGCACTACCACTTATCCTACTTCATTCAATTGTTGCAGGTCGTAGTAAGTCAGTATTACATATCCTTGATGAGCAAAGCGCGGGTATCGTTGCTACTCACGCGGAGAAGGAGAAAGCCTAATGCTAGTCCTGATGGAGATATGGGAATCTATCAGGGATTTTGTTGGCACAGGCGGCCAGGTATTATACGTGGTCGCGATAGCACTCTTTCTTATGTGGGTTTTAATGATTGAGCGCTATTGGTTCCTACTTGCTGAATTTCCTCGTTTAACGAAGGATATTGTAGCAAAGTGGGATGCCCGCCAAGACACTACGTCTTGGTACGCACACAGAATCCGTGAAGCATGGATTTCTGAAGCGTCTGAAAAATTAGATCAGCGTATGTTGTTGATTAAAACATTAGTAGCTGTTTGTCCTTTAATAGGCTTACTTGGAACTGTAACGGGTATGATCGCGGTTTTCGAAACCATGGCAACCCAGGGTACTGGTAATGCACGTTTAATGGCATCAGGTATTTCAATGGCAACAATCCCAACAATGGCTGGAATGGTTGCGGCACTATCTGGAGTTTTCTTTAGCTCACGCCTTGAGGCAAGAGCGAGAATGGTGAAAGCCAAACTTGTAGATAGCATGCCTCATCACTAGAGAGAGAATTAAATATGGCACGTAAACAACGTTTTCGTGAAGAAGAAGAAGCAGCGGTAGATATGACGCCAATGCTTGACATCGTATTTATCATGCTTATTTTCTTTATCGTAACTACATCGTTCGTTAAAGAGGCTGGTATCGAGGTCAATAAACCTAAAGCGGCCCAAGCTACGAAGCAAAAAAATGCTAACATTTTTGTTGCTATTCGCAGTGATGGTGCTATCTGGATTGATAAACAGCAAGTTGATGTTGAACGTGTTTCAGCAAAAATCGAAAGTTTATTAGCAGAACAACCTACTGATGTTGTGATTTTGCAAGCTGATAAAGAAGCAAAGCACGGCGTAGTGGTTAAAGTTATGGACCAGATCAAAGCGACAGGTGACAACCTGAGAATTTCAATAGCTGGAGATCAGTAATGATTCGTTTTCTGTTTTCACTGATTGCAGGTGGGGCAGTTACTTTCGGCTTGTTCTACTTCATGGCTTACCTCATCTCTGGTGGGGCTGACCGTAATACTGAACAAAAAGAGCAGATCATAGTCGAAATAATGACGAATCCGCCTGAATCTAAGGTGCAGGAGAGGAAGCGTGTTCCGCCTCCGCCTCCGCCACCGCCAAAGCAGCCGCCTAAACCGCAGCCGCCACAGCCGGAGAATAACAATCCTAACCCTGGTGCTATGTCATTTAACATGGGTAGCATTGATGTAGGAAGTTCGGCTGGTGGACTAAGTGGTCCAGGTGCATTTGGACGAGATGGTGATGCGACACCTATCGTTCGTATTGAACCAAAATATCCAACGCAAGCAGCGCGTGATGGTAAAGAAGGTTGGGTACAACTTTCGTTCACAATTGATGAGTTAGGTGGCGTGACTGACGTTCAAGTTATTGACGCAGAACCAAAACGTATCTTTGACCGTGAAGCTAAACGTGCATTACGCAAGTGGAAATACCGTCCTAAAATTATTGACGGTAAACCACAGAAACAAGTTGGTTTACAAGTTCAACTAGACTTTAAACTTAACCAAGGCTAAGGAGGCGAGTAATGAGAAATTTATCTAAAGTAACTGCTCTTGCAATTCTTATGTCTGTGTCAGGTGCAGCTATAACTGCACCTGTATTAGCAGCGCCGGATTACGCTAAAATTGAAGAGCGTAAAAAAGCCAAGACTAAAATCATGGGCGAGCGTACTGGTAAAAAGGTAATTAAAGCGTTTGACTTGTACAATGAAGACAAAATTGATGAAGCAATTGCCTTGTTAAAAGAGATTGACGCATCTAACGACTTCGATAAAGCGACTGTAAATCGTTACTTAGGTAGCATGTACGCGCAAAAAGAGAAGTACGATGAAGCGATTAAATACTCTAGACAAGCTGTTGCCCCTGATATTTTAAACTTCGCAGATCACGAGCAAACTTTAAAGCTATTAGGTGATTTATACGCTGGTACAGAAAAGTTCCAAGAAGCCAAAAAAGCTTATACAGCTTGGATGGACTTCACCGGCGAAGAAGACCCTAAAGTTTATACTCGTATTGCGCAAGCTAACTATCAGTTAGGTCAGTTTCGTGATGTTTTTAAACCTGCCGACAAGGCAATCTCTTTACAAAAGGAGCCTAACAAGGCCCCTTACCAATTAAAATTAGGTTCTTACTTTGAACTTAAAGACTACGCCAACATGGTGAAAATTGGTGAAGAGATTGTACGAGTTTGGCCAGATGACAAAAAAGCCTGGGTTAGTTTAGGTAAATACTACCTACAAACCGAAGACTACTCTAAAGGTCTAGCGACCATGGAAGTAGCATTCAAAAATGGCTATTTTGAAGCGGAAGTAGATTACAAAGTACTTTCTAACTTTTATTCTTTAAACGAAATTCCATTTAAAGCGGCTAAAACCCTTGAAAATGCGATTAAAGAAGATAAAGTTAAGCGTACTAAGCAAAATGTTAACGCAATTGCTAGTAACTACCACCGTTCTAAAGACATCGAAAAAGCTGCTAAGTACTACGAAGAAGCTGCTAAATTTGACGACGATGCAGAGCTTTACCGCAAAGCAGGATCGTTACTTTTACAATCTGAGAACTTTAGTGCTGCTGTTGTTCGTTTGAACAAAGCGTTAGAGCTTGGCTCTGACAAAAAAGGCACCATTTATTCAGATTTAGCTGAAGCGTATTACTACCAAGCTAAATACAAGCAAGCTTATGCTGCTATTACTAAAGCAATGGACGACCCACGCACACGTAAGTTTGCTAAAGGTTGGTCTACATTTATTAAAGATAAAGCCGCTCGCAACGGTGTTAAAATTTAACTTTAATTTGTTTTAGCAATTATATAAAAAGCCCCTTTGGGGCTTTTTTTATTGGAATTTATAATGAATAAAACGCATCTTTTGTCTGTCCTATTTAGTCTGTTTTTGGTTGCTTGTTCAAAACAACCACCGCCTTTTGAATCTTATGATGCTGCGCAGCAGAGTATTAAAAATTTAAACACAGCGCTAAAGCCTGCGGGCACTGCAAGTGTATCCACTGAACAAGTATTGCCTTTTTCCTCAGCGTATTTATCGCTTCGTCATCAGATGTATCAGCGGCTACAAACAATGACACTTTCAAACGCGCAAACACAGCAGCTAAATTACTTAATTATTGCTGAGCGTTTTCCTGAGCGCTTTTTCAGCTGGCCTTCACAGGTCAATGTGTTAGACAACTTATTATCAGCGCAAATTCAAAGTACTAAGGCTAACGAGGTAATTGAGTGGCTTAAGTTCACTCAAGATCAATTAGACAGTGCGCTGCAAAGCAATTTGAGATTAAACAAGGTTGAATTAAACCTCCTGCAGGGTTACTTACAAACGCCACTATTAAAACAATCTAGCGCAAACGATTTAAAAGCCCAGATTGCAGAGTTTAATGATTACTTGGCCCAGTACAAACCAAGGGGAAGCATTGGCTTACGTGGACTTGCTAATGGCAGTGAATGGTATCAAAGTAAACTAAATTACTTTAGTGGGGCAGTTAAGTCGCCTTTGCAATGGGTTGATACTATCAATCAGCATCTTCAAATTGACTCGCATACTGCACCTAATTTGAGCTATAACGAGCATCATAGTACTTCGTTTATTAGCCAATATTTAAGCAAGGCGCCAAAAGTAAAAGGGATTGATTGGCAAACAGATTACATGCTGTTGCCCGCTATGGCTAAAAACAGCCAGCTAAGCCCAGAAGATAAAAGGCTAATGCTTGCGCTAATGGAAACCGATGTGGGCATACACTACCATGCATGGACTTTATCTCAGGCAAAAGTGAATTTAGTAAAACGATTAGCTATTTCACAGCGCGATGCGCAGTATTTAGTTGAAGATAGTGTGCTGTACCCAGGCCACGCTTTTAGTTTTGCCGAGCAACTATTAACACTTTAAACGCTTATGTGCGCTTAGCGCACATTTCACAGCGCTGTGTTGCAGGGTCTTTTTTAAGTAACCGCTCAGAAATTGCTTCTTCACAATCGCAGCAATAGCCGTATTGACCAATATCAATTTGGCTTATTGCCGCTTCTAATTCTGTCAGCCTATTAACTAAAGTTTGATATTCAGGGCCTAAGTGGTAGGTGGCAGTGTCAAGCCATTCGTTATGCTGGCTAGTTAATATAACGTCACGTAGCTTAAGATGGGCAGGGTGTGCAGATTGGCTCAGCATCGCTAATATTACTGATTTAACGTGTGCTATTTCACTGTGCAGTTGTTGCTGATAAAGCATATTGGTATAACCTTCATTTAGCGTTTCGTTATACCGGTATTATCTGAGCTGCGCTGCTTATACGCTATGATTTGAATCAAGTTGCGGAGACTTAGCGTATTTTTTTAAAACCTGTGCTACATCACCTTTTACTTTAAGACGTCTTATTTCATCAAATAGTGCATTGGCTTGTGGGTATTGGCGTTTTAGATAACCCAGCCATTGCTTAGTACGAGAGGCAAAATATTTTTCATCTTGTGTGGGGTCTTGATGAATAGCAGAGTGAATCAAATGATAAATTATATGTTCCCACTCTAGGCCTGTATATTGTTCATTATTAACATGAGCTTTAATTTTTTTCGCTAAATCAGGGTGAGAAAGCGCACCGCGCCCTAGCATTAAATCGCTACACTGGCTTCGTGTTTGACAAAGTAGGGCATCTTCCACTTGCCAAATTTCACCGTTGGCAACCACGGCGATGTTTTTATCTTTTATTAGCGGGGGGATTTTTCCCCAGTATGCAGGTGGGTTATAACCATCGCGCTTGGTACGTGCATGTATAGCAATACTATCTGCTCCAGCACTCACAACGGCATCTACAATTTCCTGGCTTTTACTATCATCGTCAAAGCCTAATCGTATTTTTGCACTTACTTGATGTTTACTATCTACCGCATCCCTTACCGCTTTGATTATGTCATACATATGATCAGGGTCTTTTAGCAGAACAGCACCCCCGCGGCTTTTATTTACCGTTTTTGCAGGGCAGCCAAAATTAAGATCTATACCGTGAGAGCCTAATTCGATAGCTCTAACCGCATTTTCTGCTAATACGTCGGCCACTTGCCCTAATAACTGTACGCGCACAGGAGTACCGGCTTTGGTTAAACCGTTATTATCGAGCTCAGGGCAATAGCGATGAAACACTTTAGCCGGTAAACATTTATCAATTACTCTAACAAATTCTGTTACGCATAGGTCAAAGCCACCAATATTGGTAAGAAGTTGGCGCATTTTAAAATCAACAACACCTTCCATAGGCGCTAAAACAAGTTTCATAGAGTATTTTTATTGAAAAAACGGGTGCGTAGTGTACCTGCAAAGTATGGTTTGATAAAACTTAAATTACTGTCCATATTTGTTTGTATAAATTTAAAAGTAAAAAAAATGAAAATAAATGAAAGTTTTTATTTGATAGCGGGTCTATTTAATTATACAAGCAACGCATAATTGACAATAATTAGTTTGCGTTATCTTAATACACACTTATATAAGAGAGTCATACAATGAATACAGTAAAGAAAAACTCAATCGCGTTAACCTTAGGTGCAGTAGTTGTTGGCTCTGCAAGTTTTGCCTCTGCAGATGCACAAGCAAACCCATTTGAATTTCAACAGCTAGTAACCGGATACCAGCTTGATGCGGCAGAAGGTAAGTGCGGTGAAGGCAAATGTGGCGGCGACGCAAAAGGTAAAAAAGAAGGTAAGTGCGGCGAAGGCAAATGTGGCGGTGAGGCAAAAGGTAAAAAAGAAGGTAAGTGCGGCGAAGGCAAATGTGGCGGCGACGCAAAAGGTAAAAAAGAAGGTAAGTGCGGCGAAGGCAAATGTGGCGGCGACGCAAAAGGTAAAATAGAAGGTAAATGCGGCGAAGGCAAATGTGGTGGCGACGCAAAAGGCAAAAAAGAAGGTAAGTGCGGCGAAGGTAAATGTGGCGGCGACGCAAAAGGTAAAAAAGAAGGTAAATGCGGCGAAGGCAAATGTGGCGGCCAATAACAGGCTGATTTAAGTACCTGATTTACTCAGATATACGTTATGCTAAAAGGGCCAAAAGGCCCTTTTTGTTTTAGGAGATAATGATGAGAGCAACACAAAACTCAGCATTTGGGATGGTGGGCTTAGGTCTTCGTCGAGAGATGCTTGATGAACTACTAGCGCATACACCAAAGCAAATTGATTTTATGGAAGTAGCGCCTGAAAACTGGCTTAAGCTCGGAGGGCGCTTTAAAAAACAATTTAAAACCTTAACTGACGCCAATAATTTTGTTTGCCATGGTTTATCGCTTTCTATCGGCTCGCCTGAACCTCTTGATATTGAATTTGTTAAATCGCTAAAAACGTTTTTTGATCAGCACAACATTAAACTATTCAGTGAGCACCTAAGTTACTGCTCTGGAAAAGGGCATATGTACGATTTAATGCCAATCCCTTTTACTGAAGATGCCATTGCACACGTTGTACCTCGCATCAAACAAGTGCAAGATATTTTAGAGCGCCAAATAGCCATCGAAAATGTCTCTTATTATGCGGCGCCTGGCCAGCAGTTATCTGAGCTTGAATTTACAAACACGATTTTAGAGCAAGCCGATTGTAAACTACTGCTTGATGTAAATAATATTTATGTAAATTCAATTAATCATGGTTACAACGCCGAAGCGTTTATATTAGGGTTACCTTCAAAACGCATTGCATATGGGCACGTAGCTGGGCACTACAATGAAGCCGATGATTTAATTGTTGATACCCACGGCGCTGATGTTATTGGCCCCGTATGGGACTTGCTTGATAAAGCGTACCAAGCGCATGGGGTGTTTCCTACCTTATTGGAGCGTGACTTTAATATTCCAAGTATAAATACACTAACAAAAGAGCTTGATATTATTCACGATTTACAAAATAAGCAGTTATGCGCATCGCCTTCTCAGCAATTAGCATAAAGGAAGAAATATGAGCTTTATTGACAGCCAAAATGAGTTTATGGCGCACATACGTGAGCCTGAGCATAATCCAAAGCCTAACGATATTGAAGATAGACGCATGGCGATTTACCGTGACTTATTTTTTAGTAATATTGCAGGGTTTATCTCATCTGGTTTTCCGGTGCTTAAAACTTTATATACACAGCAGCAATGGCAAAAATTAATACGGGCTTTTTTTAGTGAGCATGACTGTAAGTCGCCTTACTTTTTAGACATAGCAGGGGAGTTTATTAATTACTTATCGAGCAGCTATACCCTGCAAGAGTACGATTATGCATTTATGCTGGAGCTGGCACATTATGAGTGGATAGAGCTTGATGTTTCCGTGGCTAATGAAGATACCAATGAGCAACGCTTAAAAAGCACTGAACTAACCAGTTCTGCACTTTACTTATCGAGTGTAGCGCGTAATTTAAGCTACCAATATGCGGTGCAAAATATCAGCACAGAGTATAAACCCAGCACGCCATCTGAGGAGCCTAATTACTTTGTTGTATACAGAGATGATAACGACGACGTACAGTTTTTAGCTACAAATGCAATGACCGCCTTGCTACTTTCAATAATAGAATCTAATGCGGGCATTGACTTTGAGAGTGTATGCCAGCAGGTTTTAGTGCATGCGCCTAATTTTAGCGAACAACAAATTGCGCATGGTGCGTTAAGTACGCTTAATGCAATGTGCGAGCGCGGTATTATCGTGACAAAAAATCAACATTAAGGTCTTTATAGATGTTTTTACTTCGTCTATCATGGCAGCCTTATTTGTCGTGCTTAAAAAAAGGTTATACCAATGTCAGATGATAAAGACTTTAAAGATCCGTTTAACGCTACTTACTTTATTGCTTTTTTAGCAGTTTTTGTGGGTATTGGCTGTTTAAATGCGATTTTAGGCTGGATCACAAGCCTAACTTAAAGCTCCTTGCTCTATTAAGGCTGTTGTTTTTATCAGCCTTAAGCTTCTTTTCTTCCTCCACCCTTATAATTTTCATACCACCTCGGTATTAATAACAGCAAACTCGCATTTTAACGTCAGTTAAGGTTATAATCAGCTGCTTTGAAATATAAACTATTGAGCAATTAAACTTATGACTCAAGTAACACCCGCTATTATTAAAAACAGTATCGCAACCATTGCCGACTATCCTAAACCAGGCATTATGTTTCGTGATGTAACAACACTAATGGCAAATCCAGAAGCCTTTAAAGCAACAATCGATGCTTTTATAAACGAATATAAAAACCAAGGCTTTACAAAAATTATTGGTACAGAATCTCGCGGCTTTATTTTTGGTGCACCGCTATCTTACGCGTTAGGGATCCCTTTTATTCCTGTTCGTAAGCCAGGCAAGCTACCACGCGAAGTGATTCGCCAAGATTACCTACTTGAATACGGTGAAGACACATTAGAGCTTCATGTTGATGCTATTGTCCCAGGCGACAAAGTATTATTAGTTGACGATTTATTAGCTACCGGTGGCACAATTGAAGCCACAGCAAAGCTAGTTGCAAAATTAGGCGGCACAGCCACTGATGCAGCGTTTGTTGTTTCATTACCAGAGCTTGGTGGTGAGCAGCGTATAGAAAAAATGGGTATTAAAATCTTAAAACTGGTTGAGTTTGAAGGCGAGTAATTGATGAGTTATCAGGTTCTAGCGAGAAAATGGCGTCCGCAAACCTTTCATGAATTGGTTGGCCAGTCTCATGTAAAGCAAGCGCTTGTTAATGCGCTAACGCAAAATAGACTGCATCACGCTTATTTATTCACTGGAACCCGTGGTGTGGGTAAAACGACCATTGCGCGTATTTTTGCTAAAAGCTTAAATTGTGATGAGGGTATATCGGCATCTCCTTGTGGGCAATGTAGCAGTTGTACTGACATAGAAGCAGGGCGATACATTGACTTACTTGAAATCGATGCCGCTTCTCGCACCAAAGTAGAAGATACTCGTGAAATTCTTGATAACGTTCAATATGCACCCACGCGTGGACGTTACAAAGTATACCTAATAGATGAAGTACACATGCTCTCTAAGCATAGCTTTAACGCGTTATTAAAAACGTTGGAAGAGCCGCCAGAGCATGTGAAGTTTTTACTAGCAACCACTGATCCGCAAAAGTTACCTGTTACCATTTTATCACGCTGTTTACAGTTTAACTTAAATGCACTTTCGCAAAGCGAAATTAAAACTCAGCTTGAGCATGTACTTACTCAAGAGGAGTTAAACTTTGATAAAGATGCGCTAAGTATTATAGCAAAAGCCGCCGATGGCAGTATGCGTGACGCGTTGAGCTTAACAGATCAAGCTATTGCGCAAACCAACGGCGACATAAACAATCAAGCCGTACAAGCTATGCTTGGTTTAATGGACACCCATTACAGCCAAAGTTTGCTTGCTGCTTTGTTAGCACAAGATGGTGGCGCACTGATGGACGAAATAGCCCAAGTTGCGAGCCGTAATCCTAACTATATTGCACTACTTGATGATTTAATTGCATTAACTCATCTTATTCAATTAACTCAGCTTGTCCCGCAAGCAGCGCAACTTGATGATAAAAATGCCGATTATATTAGCCATGTTGCACAGCACACCCAGGCTCAACAAATACAGGTTTATTACCAGTTACTATTAAACGGTAAAAAAGACTTACAATGGGCGCCAGAGCCTCGTTTAGGCTTTGAAATGATAATGCTGCGCTTATTAGCATTTGAATCTGCAGGTACAACGCTTGCTCAATCGCTTCATGAGCCTAGTGTCACACCAAGTGCAGCCACGTCTGCGCCTACCAGTAGTAAAGGCCGTGCCGATGCGCTGCGTGATATATTAAATAAAAATAAAACACCATCGCAAGACGAAACCCCTGCTTCGCAAGCAATGGTTGAGAAAAGCCAAAACCAAAGTAATGCGCAAAGCCAAACAATTGATGAACCAGGAGAGCAACCGCCCACAGAGCAGCTAACACGCTCGCCAAGTGAGCAACACAGCAACAGCGTATCATCTGCGGCTCAAAGCCCGCAAAACGATATACCGAGCCCTGTGCGGCAAAGTGAGCACATTGCTAAGAGTGACGATGCTGCTGAGCGCCAAAGTGAAGACGATGCTTATCTGCAACACAGTAATATGGAGCAAAGCTTAGCCGCACAATTTGATGATGTTATGAGCAGTGCGGTGGATCAAGGTTATAACCCAGCACCTGTAGCGCAACACACACAACCCGCGCCTGAAAACGCCGATGCTAAAGATAGCAGTGTGCGTGAACAAGAAGCTCAAGCACAATCAGCAATTGCGCGAATTTTACGGGATAGAAATATATCGGGGGCAGGCAGGCTTTCTGGGGGGAGTGTAAATACCCCTGAGCAAGCGCAAACACCAAAAACACCTGCCCAAGCTACGCCTAACAGCGAAGCAAAGCCACACAATACAAGCCCGCAAGCGAGTGAGTCACAAAACGATTCACCGCCATGGCATGACCATGCGCAAGGCGATAGCGAAAAAAAGCCAACGCTCCCTGTAACAGGGAGCCAAACGCCAGCTGAGCCAGTAACGCAAAGCCAGCCAGCGCGTAAGGTTGATTTTAAAGAAAAGCATCAAACAATTACTGAAAACTTAGCGCCTGAGCTGCTGGAGCAAATTAATCCGCAAAAAAAGCCTGAGGTAATAGAGCAAGAGCCCGCTATACCGGTCCCAGATGATTTTCAAAGCCCAATTAGCGAGATTAAATTTGCGCATCAGCAAGATGAGTGGGCTTATTTAATTAAGCGTATGGGGCTTGGTGGGCGAATGCGCCAATTTGCATTACACTCGATTTTTACCAAGCAAGGCGACAGTTTACATATTGACGTGGATGAATCGCAAAAACACTTAGATACGCCCATGCTTAGGCAAAAGCTCGATGCGGCGTTATCAAGCATTTACGGGCATAACGTATCGCTGAGTATTAACTTTGCAAAAGGGGTGATTGACTCGCCTTATTTAATTCAGCAAAAAATAGATGCAGGGCGACACCAGCAAGCAATTGATGTGATCACATCTGATGAAAACATAGTACAATTTCAGCAGCTATTTAGCGCCGAAATTGACGAAAACAGTATTCAGGCATTGTAATTAAATACAATCGCCCTTATCTTCATGACAACTAGAGTTTAAAAGAAAGAGAGAAAATTATGTTTAAAGGTGGAATGGGTAACATGATGAAGCAAGCGCAGCAAATGCAAGAGCGCATGCAAAAAGCCCAAGACGAAATCGCGACAATGGAAGTTGTTGGCGAAGCCGGCGCAGGCCTTGTAAAAGTAACCATGCTTGGTAATCATAACGTGCGTCGTGTTGAGCTTGATGAAAGCCTTATGGAAGACGACAAAGACATGATTGAAGATTTACTTGCTGCAGCATGTAACGATGCTGTTCGCCGCGTTGCTGACGAAACGCAAGAGCGTATGGGCAAAGTAACTGGCGGTATGCAATTACCACCAGGTATGAAAATGCCGTTTTAAGCAAATATGCAACTTTCAGATAGTTTAACGCAGCTTATAGAAGCGCTACGTTGCCAACCGGGTATTGGTCCTAAGTCGGCTCAGCGCATTGCGTTTCATTTATTAGAGCGCGATCGTAAAGGCGGTACTCAACTTGGTAACGCATTGACCAAAGCCATGGGCGCGGTTGGGCATTGTCAGTCGTGCCGCACTTTTACTGAGCAAGCGCAGTGTGATATTTGCTTAAGTACAAAACGCCAAGACAGTGGTGTGCTGTGTGTTGTTGAATCGCCTACCGATGTGTTGGCAATAGAGCAAACAGGCCAATACCTTGGTTTATATTTTGTACTTATGGGGCATTTATCGCCAATTGACGGTATTGGCCCTAAAGAAATAGGCCTTGATATACTTGAACAAAAGCTCTCGCACGGCGGTATTAACGAAGTGATTTTAGCTACCAACCCTACGGTTGAGGGCGAAACCACTGCACATTATATTGCCCAGCTTTGCCATAAATATAAAGTAGGGGCCTCGCGTATAGCGCATGGTATACCTGTTGGTGGCGAGCTTGATTTAGTAGATGGCACAACGTTAATGCATGCATTTAGTGGCCGCCGAGCGGTTATGCAGGACTAACACAACTATCTGAAATCGTTTTAAAAGCCTACATAGTAAAATATGTGGGCTTTTTTGTGTTTGCTATTTAATTACCGTATAACGTGTGTGAGTTTGCCGGTAATCATATTAAATTAATAAATGAGTTAAACTTGGCAACGTTGTGTTATAAATTATTGACTAACAACAAGATAACGTGATAGTTGCACGGCTCACGCGCCTTAAAAATATCGCTCAAGTTGCTATAAAAACATCAGGAATTTATCTGATTAGTAAGGAGTACTATGCAAAATAATAAACACGACAATAAAGGCGGCTTACTCAGCAGTAAGCGCTTTTTACCGCTATTTCTAACGCAGTTTTTGTCGGCTATGAATGATAATGTGTATAAGCAATCCGTGCTTATATTGTTAGTGTTTCAAGCTGCAACCCTTGGCGATGGTGCGCTGTATTCAAACCTTGCAGCGGGCTTATTTATATTACCGTTTTTTTTATTCTCAGGAATGGCGGGTCAATTAGCCGAAAAAACAGAAAAATCAAAGCTGATCCGGCTTGTTAAATTTTGCGAAATACCGGTTATGGTTATTGGCGCAGCCTCTATTTTTACGCAATATGTGTGGCTAATGCTGACCACCGTGTTTTTTATGGGCTTGCAAAGTACTTTTTTTGGCCCGCTTAAGTATTCAATATTACCGCAACATGTGGCACCTAACGAATTAACAAAAGCCAATGGCTTGGTTGAGTCTGCCACTTTTGTCGCTATTTTAATTGGTACTATTTTTGGCACCTATTACATTACTCAAACAACAGGTCCAACAATTATTAGTATTGCCGTGTTGATACTTGCGGTACTTGGCTTTTTCAGCAGCCGCTTTATTCCTATAAGCCAAGCCAATAATCCTAATTTGCACTTTACCTATAATATTTTTTCATCCACTAAAAATGTATTTAAAGCGCTTAATGCTCAAACAGAATCGGTTGGTAAATCGGTGTTGGGTATAAGCTGGTTTTGGCTAATAGGCGCGGTTATTTTAACGGCATTACCTAATTACGTTAAGCATGTAATGGGTGGCGATGAACTCGTGGTAACCAGTGCGCTGGTGGTGTTTTCGCTAAGCATTGCCGTGGGGTCTTTGTTGTGCGAAAAGCTTTCGCGCTCACGTATTGAGCTGGGCATTGTACCTTTTGGCGCTATTTTAATTACGCTATTTTTGTATTTACTAAGCCAAGAGCCGGCTATTAGTGAATATATCGCGCCCTCTGAAAACTTATTAACCCTAAAGCAAGTGCTCAATACAGGCGACATGGTATGGCATTTTGTTTGGATGGCAGGTATTGGTATTGCATCCGGTTTTTATACTGTGCCGCTGTATGCGCTTATTCAACAGCGTACCGAGGAGGCAAGTCGTTCACGGGTGATTGCTGCTAATAATGTGCTTAATGCGCTCTTTATGGTTGGCAGTGCCATATTAAGTATTGTAACGCTCTTTGTTTTAGAGTGGCATATTTCGTCGTTACTATTGCTTTTGGCGGGGCTTAATTTGCTTATCTCTATTTATATTTACACTAAGGTGCCGGAATTTTTCTTGCGCTTTGTTATCTATATTTTAGCCATATGCATGTATCGCGTGCGCACAAAAAGGCATGAAAATATTCCAAGCGAAGGTGCAGCCGTTATTGTAGCTAATCATGTAAGCTTTGTAGATTGGATGTTTATTTTAGCCACTTCGCCTAGGCCTATACGCTTTATGGTGTTTGCTCCCATTTATTACTCAAAAGCGCTGCATTGGCTATTTAAAATGGCAAAAGCTATTCCAATTGATAGCGAAAAAGCCAACCCAAAGGCGTTTGCAAAAGCATTTGATGAGGTTGCCGCAGCGCTTGAACGCGGTGAGTTAGTTGGTATTTTTCCTGAAGGAAAACTAACAAGCAATGGTGAAATGGACATGTTTAGGCGGGGCATTGAGCGGATTATAGCGCGCACACCTGTGCCTGTTGTGCCCGTTCACTTAGATGGCTTGTGGGGCAGTATGTTTAGCCGTAAAGCCAAGTGGCAACTACCACGCCTTAAATGGTCTTTAGTCTCGGTGAGTGTGGGAGAGCCGATTGAAGCTGAGCAGGTAAGTGCTAATTATTTGCACGAACAAGTCAGCGCTTTAAAAGCCCAGCACGCTAAAAATACACCGTAATTAACTCTAAAAGCCACATTTTTATGTGGCTTTTTATTTATGTCAGCGCAAAAGCTGCTTTTTTAAATTTTTCCCTTGAAGTTACTCCACCTCACCCCATATTAAGTGCATAACGCAGACACTTTGCTAATTGGAGATACATAAATGACTGCAGCACAAAAAGAAACATTAGGCTTTCAAACAGAAGTAAAACAACTATTAAACTTAATGATTCATTCGTTATATTCGAATAAAGAAATATTTTTACGTGAACTTGTATCAAATGCATCAGATGCCGCCGATAAGCTACGCTTTTTAGCGCTTTCTGATGGCGACCTTTACCAAGGTGATGCCGATTTACGTGTACGTATTAGCGCAGATAAAGAAGCGAACACAATTACCATTTCTGACAATGGTATTGGTATGACGCGTGAAGAAGTGATTAGCTCTTTAGGAACTATTGCTAAGTCGGGTACTGCTGAGTTTTTCAAAAACTTAACCGGTGACCAAAGTAAAGACTCGCAATTAATTGGTCAATTTGGTGTTGGTTTTTACTCGGCATTTATTGTGGCTGATGAAGTGACAGTGCGCACGCGTAAAGCGGGTGAAACACAAGCGTACGAGTGGCAATCACAAGGTGAAGGTGAGTACACGTTACAAGAAATTGAAAAAGAAGGCCGTGGTACGGATATCATTTTACACCTGCGTGAAGAAGAAAAAGAATACGCGGATGAATACCGTTTACGTAGCATCGTTACTAAATACTCAGATCATATTTCTACGCCTGTACAAATGTATAAAGCAGAAGTGCCTGAGTCTGAAGGCGAAGACGGCGAAAAAATCCCAGCAGTTCCAGGTGAATGGGAAAGCATTAACCGTGCAACCGCTTTATGGACACGTGATAAGTCAGAGGTTTCTGATGAAGAATACAAAGAGTTTTACAAGCATGTAAGCCATGATTGGGAAGAGCCGCTAAACTGGGCGCACAATAAAGTAGAAGGTAAAACTGAGTACACAAGCTTATTGTATATCCCTAAAAAAGCGCCGTTCGATTTATGGAACCGTGAGCGCCAAAGTGGCTTAAAACTGTATGTTCAACGTGTCTTTATTATGGATGACGCTGAGCAGTTTATGCCAAGCTACCTGCGCTTTGTAAAAGGCTTGCTTGATTCAAACGATTTACCACTAAATGTATCGCGCGAAATTTTACAAGATAACAAAGTAACGCAAGCGATTCGTAAAGGGTGTACGTCTCGTATCTTAAAAATGCTAGAGCGTATGGCTAAAAACAAAGCCGAAGACTACCAAACATTTTGGAACGAGTTTGGCCAAGTAATCAAAGAAGGCCCAGCAGAAGATACAGCGAATAAAGAAGCCATTGCTAAATTGTTACGCTTCTCATCTACGCATACCGACTCAGAAACACAAGATGTATCGCTTGAGCAATACATTGAGCGTATGAACGATGAGCAAGATAAAATTTACTACGTGGTTGCTGATTCGTTTACAGCGGCTAAAAACTCGCCGCACTTAGAAATCTTCCGCAAAAAAGGCATCGAAGTATTATTACTAAGTGACCGTGTTGATGAGTGGATGATGAGCCACTTAACTGAGTTTAACGAAAAATCATTCCAGTCAATTACCCGTGGCGACCTTGATTTAGGTAAGCTTGACGACGAAGAAACGAAAAAAGCACAAGAAGAGTCTGAAAAAGAAGTAGAAGGCTTAATTGAGCGCATTAAAACAGCGCTAGGCGAAGAAGTTAAAGAAGTACGCTTTACGCATCGCTTAACAGACTCTCCTGCCTGTGTGGTTAGCGATGAGAACGACATGAGCTCGCAAATGCAAAAGCTTATGGAGTCAGTAGGGCAACCTGTACCAGAGGCTAAGCCAGTGTTTGAGCTTAACCCTGAGCATCAGTTAGTTAAGCACTTAAACGATGAGCAAGACGAAGATAAGTTTGCACAGTGGTCTCATGTATTACTAGACCAAGCTTTACTTGCTGAACGCGGTACATTAAAAGATCCTACCGGGTTCGTAACACGTTTAAACAAGTTAATGCTTGATTTAAATAAGTAAGGCTAACAGGCTCTTTTAATTGCTAAAAGAGCCTAAAATATAACCATAATTATAAAGGAAGCGTATGCTTCCTTTTTTTATGCGCTCTAAAGTAGGCAATTAGTATAAGTTGCTTGAGTATCTGCAGCGCTTGTGGAAGAATTCAGGCTTTAAAATAAATATCCATACTAGGGGACAATGATATGCGCATTATTCTTTTGGGCGCGCCAGGTGCTGGTAAAGGTACTCAAGCTCAGTTTTTAATGGACAAATACGGTATTCCACAAATTTCTACCGGTGATATGCTTCGTGCAGCCATTAAAGAAGGTACACCACTTGGCTTAGAAGCGAAAAAAGTAATGGATGCAGGTCAGTTAATTTCTGACGATATCATCATTGGTTTAGTGAAAGAGCGTATTGCTAAACCAGACTGCGAACAAGGCTTTTTACTTGATGGCTTCCCACGTACTATTCCACAAGCAGATGCTATGAAAGAAAATGGCGTTGTGGTTGATCACGTTATTGAGTTTGACGTTGCTGATGAAGTAATTGTTGAGCGTATGGGTGGACGTCGCGTACATCCTGGCTCTGGCCGTGTTTATCACGTTGTTTACAACCCACCAAAAGTGGAAGGTAAAGACGATGAAACAGGCGAAGAGCTTATTATTCGTGCAGATGACACGGAAGAAACAGTTCGTAAACGTTTAGCTATTTACCATGAGCAAACTATGCCATTGGTTGATTACTACCAAGCTGAAGCGCAAGCAGGTAACACGCAGTACCATAAAATTGATGGTACGCAAGCTGTTGAAACAGTAAGCCAGCAACTAGCAGAGCTTTTAGGTTAATATAATCTAAACACAGCTTAGGTATTAAAAAACCGCCCTTGGGCGGTTTTTTTGTATTTAGTAGCTTTTAACAATTTAAAATTAAACCACCAAAGGTCAACACGCCCTGTTACCTATAACGTTTTTAGCTTTTCTATTACTGGGTCGTAGTTTGGCTCGGTAGATAAATTAGACACGAGCTGTTTGTATATCACTGTATGGCTTTTATCTAAAATAAGCACAGCGCGAGTTAGTAGCCCCATATCTTTTATAATTAAGCCATATTTTTGGCCAAAGTCTCGCCATACAGAGTCAGAAAGAGCTGTTACTTTGTCGATGTTTTCAGCATTACAAAAGCGTTTTTGAGCAAAAGGTAAATCGGCACTGATGGTCAGTATTGCGATAGCAGGAAATTGCGTCGCTACTTTTTCATTAAAATGTTTGGTTTGTAAGCTACAAATGCCAGTATCTAAACTTGGCACTACGCTGATTAATACAGCTTGCCCTTTATAATCATTAAGATTTACAGGGGCAAAACCACCATCAACCACTTTAAAATTTGGCGCATTATCACCTACACTTACACCTTTACCTAACAAAGTGACAGGCTTACCCTGAGCAGAGACCTTACCTGCATCAAGCGTGTTTTCTGGGTACTGTGATGCGTGCCCAACTGAGCTTAAAGCCAGTGTGCTTAGTGCAAAAATAAGAGAGCGTACCATAGGTTATTTCCTTTTAAATTAACGCAATAGGTTTGAGTGTATTATACTCAATATCACTGACCAAGCGATTAAATATCACTGTAAAAGTAATAATAAGTTCTGTGATATATAAATTGTAAACTGCATGAACTTTTATTAACATGTAGTTACAAAATGTATCTTTAATAAAGTCATAAGGCCTATTGACAACATTGGGTTAAATAATAGAGAGATAGTATGTCAACATCCGTATTAATATGTGACGACTCAAAATTAGCGAGGCGCCAGCTAGCCCGCTCTTTACCAGATGACTGGGATATTAAAGTAGAGTTTGCTCAAGATGGTGTTGATTGCATCAAAAAACTAAAAATAATCGAGCCTGAAATCCTTTTTCTTGATTTAAACATGCCTGAAATGGACGGTTACGAAGTCCTTATGGCCATGAAAGAGCAAGGCCTTAATATTCTAACCGTGGTTGTATCTGGCGATATTCAGCCAAATGCGCACCAACGCGTACTTGAATTAGGCGCCATTGATTTTATCCAAAAACCTTGCTCACCTGAAAAACTTGCCGATATTATCGAGCATCATGGCATTAAAGATAAAGCCATGCGCGAGCGTCTTGCTCATTCTTTAGGTGAACAAGTAGACCCAGATGTGCGCGATATATACCAAGAGCTTACAAATGTCGCTATGGGCCAAGCAGGCGATTTGCTTGCACGGCTTTTGAATGTGTTTGTAGAGCTGCCAATTCCGAATGTGAATGTGCTTGAAGTTAATGAACTGGATATGGCGCTGCAGTCAATTGACAATAATGCTGCCACATCAGGGGTGTGCCAAGGCTTTATTGGCGGTGGCGTATCGGGCGAGGCATTACTTTTATTAAACGACTCAAGCTTTAAAGAAATTGCGTCACTGATGAATTACGACGGTGAGCTGAACGACAAAGTTGAGCTTGAGCTACTTATGGATATTAGTAATATTTTAATAGGCTCAATTTTAACGGGGCTTTCTAAACAGCTAGATATGTCTTTTAGCCAAGGTCATCCCATTGTACTTGGCCAACATCGCGATGTATCTGAATTGGTTAAATCAAATAAATCTCGTTGGCAAAGAACCTTAGCGATAGAAATAAGCTACGGCATCGAAAACCACGATATTAACTGCGATCTTATGCTGTTATTTACCGAAGATTCACTTAAAACTTTGAAATACAAAGTTGCTTACCTATTAGAAGACTAAGTTATGGCCGCTGATTTAGAAATGAATGAGATCCATTGGTTAATGGATATGTTTAACACGGTTGATGTGGGCCTGGTTGTACTGGATAGAAATTATAAAGTGTGTGTGTGGAATGGCTTTATGGAAAACCATTCTGGGCTATTACCAAGTGCTGTAAAAGACAAAGACCTATTTGATTTATTTCCTTCGATTGATGAGAAATGGTTTAGAAGCAAGTCAGAGTCTGTATTTGTACTTAAAAACCGCTCTTTTACTATCTGGGAGCAGCAACCTTACATCTTTCGTTTTAAAAACTACCGCCCCATTACCGGTAAAGCGGATTACATGTACCAAAATGCGACCTTTATTCCACTTACCAACACTCTGGGTGAGGTCAGTCATATTTGTATCATTATTTATGATGTTACCGATGTGGCAGTCAATAAAAAAGAATTAGAAGATTTAAATAAGCGTTTAGAGCAAGTAAGCCAAACCGACAGCTTAACGCAGCTGTTTAACCGTGGGCATTGGGAAAGCACACTGCACCAAGAGTTTTTGCGTGTTAAGCGCAGCGGTGGCAGCAGCACATTATTGATGTTTGATATCGATCATTTTAAAAAAATTAATGATGAGCATGGCCATAGTTGTGGCGATGAAGCGCTACGCCACCTTTCAGAACTGCTACGAACGACGCTTCGCGAAACCGATATAGCAGGGCGTTATGGTGGGGAGGAGTTTGTTGTTACTTTACTCGATACCGACAAGCAAGGCGCAGCAACATTTGCCGAGCGCATAAGAGCGTTAATAGAAGCCAACCCTTTTGTTTATAAAAACACAAAAATAGAGATGACTGTGAGTGTTGGTTTTGCAGGAAATAGCCCTGACTTTGCAAAACATGAGCGGTGGATTGAAGCCGCTGACAAAGCCCTGTATCACTCAAAAGAGCATGGCCGTAACAGAGTAACCGATTTTGAGGATATAAAAAATGACGCATAAGCGTCATTTTTATGCGCTGCTAAAATTAAGGCAGCGGTAATATTACTGCTAAATTAAAGTAACCAAGGATGCATCTAATTACGCTGCAAGCTTTGGCAGTAAATACTTAACAAGGGCTTGGTTAAAGTGCCGTTTTTATCAGCCGTTTTATTTACTCTGTAGTATGGCGAGTATCATCTGCTGGGCATTGGCCAAGAGTAGACACATCGCCTGTACTGGTCTCTTGCTCTAATTGAACCTTGAACCCCCATAACCTATACAGGTGTTTTAGCACTTCTTTATGCGAGTCAGCAAGGGGGATGTTATTGTGAGGAACATAACGCAACGTTAAAGAACGATCGCCTCTAACATCAACATTATATACTTGAATGTTAGGTTCGTGATTACTCAAGTTATATTGTGCTGAAAGCGCTTCGCGTACAGCCTGATAACCGCTATCATCATGTATTGCGCCTACCTCTAGATGTGGGTTACGGCTGTGATCGACAATAGTAAATAGCTTAAAATCACGAATTAACTTAGGTGATAAAAATTGGCTTATGAAGCTTTCATCTTTAAAGTTTTCCATCGCAAAATGCAGTGTGTCTAGCCAATTAGTGCCTGCATATTCAGGAAACCAGCGTCTATCCTCATCTGTTGGGTTTTCGCAAATACGGCGAATATCCACCATCATATTAAAACCCAATGCATACGGGTTTATACCTGAATAGTAATTGCTGTTATAAGATGGCTGATAAACCACGTTGGTATGGCTTTGCAAAAACTCCATCATAAAGGAGTCGGTTAATTTACCTTCATCATATAAATGGTTCAAAATGGTGTAGTGCCAAAAGGTAGCCCAGCCTTCGTTCATCACTTGGGTTTGTTTTTGCGGATAAAAATATTGCGATATCTTTCGCACAATACGTATTATTTCTCGCTGCCAAGACTCTAATAAAGGCGCGTTTTTCTCAATAAAGTATAAAATGTTTTCTTGCGGCTCTTGCGGAAAATGCCTCTCTTGCTTTTTAGCTTCTTGCTGTTGAGCGGGGATAGTGCGCCATAGCTCGTTTACTTGAGATTGCATGTAGTCTTCACGCTCTTTTTGGCGTTTTTGTTCTTCAAAAAGGGAAATTTGCTGCGGGCGTTTATATCTATCTACGCCGTAATTCATCAATGCGTGACATGAATCAATTAAGCTTTCTACTTGTGTAATACCGTATTTTTCTTCGCAGCGGCTAATGTAATTTTTAGCAAACACTAAGTAATCTATGATGGAGTCTGCGTCAGTCCATGTTTTAAATAAGTAGTTTCCTTTAAAAAATGAGTTATGGCCATAACAGGCATGCGCCATAACCAGTGCCTGCATAGGGAGTGTGTTTTCTTCCATTAAATAAGCAATACAGGGGTTTGAATTAATCACAATTTCGTAAGCCAGCCCCATTTGCCCACGCTTATAATTTTGTTCGGTTTGTATAAATTTTTTACCATATGACCAATGGCTGTAGCCTATAGGCATGCCTACGCTTGAATAAGCATCCATCATTTGCTCAGCTGTTATTACTTCAATTTGGTTAGGGTAAGTGTCTAAGCGGTAATGCGCTGCAACACGGGCTATTTCAGTTTGATATTGCTCAAGCAGCTCAAAGGTCCAATCTGGGCCATCGCTAATTCGTTCAGTGCTCATAGTAAACCTCGCTTAGGCTAAGCAGCCCCTTGTTGTTGACGATTTTTTTTAAATAGCTCCCTAAACATAGGGTAAATGTCTTCAACACTTTGAATATGTTGTATTGCAAAGTTGCTATGGGTTTGGGTGATGTTTTGATATTCGCGCCATAAGCTTTGGTGCGCACGCGTGGTAATTTCTATATAGGCAAAGTAGCGTACCGCATTAAGTAGCTTATTGCGTAATATTTCACCGCAGTGTGGGGTGTCGTCTGCCCAGTTATCGCCATCAGATGCTTGCGCTGCGTATATATTCCATTGCTCTGAATCATAGCGCTCTTTTATTATTTCGTTCATTAATTTAAGGGCACTGGAGACAATAGTGCCGCCAGTTTCTTGAGAATAAAAAAACTCTTGTTCGTCGACCTCTTTAGCTTGTGTGTGGTGGCGTATATACACCACCTCAATGTCTTTATAACTTCGGGTCAAAAATTGATACAGCAAAATATAAAAACGCTTTGCCATGTCTTTTGTGGCCTGATCCATTGAGCCTGATACATCCATAATACAAAACATAACGGCTTTGCTGGTGGGGTGGGGGCGTTTTTCATAATTACGAAAACGTAAGTCGTAATTATCAATAAATGGTACGGCTTTTATTTGCTGTTTAAGTTGTTCAATTTCCTCTTGTAATAACGCAATGATGGCTTGGTCGCTGTCGGCTTGCTCACGCTCCATCGCAAGTTGGCCTTCAAGCTCTGCTAGGCGCCTTTTTTTACCCGCGCTCATGGCGACTCTTCTGGCGAGTGAGCCCTGTAATGAGCGTACTATATCAATATTACTGGGCATACCATCGCTACAAAAACCAGCCCGATGAGTTTTCATTTGTACAAGCTTATCTAGCTGGTTTTCTTGTAAGTTGGGCAGCTCTAGGTCTTCAAAGAGTAAATCAAGGTATTCATCTTTAGAAATAGAAAACACAAAGTCATCTTGGCCTTCGCCTGAATCACTTGCATCGCCATCGCCTGCGCCACCACCTTGGCCGCCTTTAGGGCGCTCAATTTTGTCACCTGTTGAAAATTGATCGTTGCCAGGGTGAACTTGTTCTCTGTCGCCCCCTTTGCCTTGGTGAAAAATGGGCTCGCTAATATCTCGTTGCGGGATAGATATACTCTCCCCTGAACTTGAGTCGGTAACGCTGCGTTTATTAACCGCATCAGACACTGCTTCTTTTATTTGCTTTTTATAGCGCCTAATAAAGCGCTGACGATTAAGCGTGCTTTTGTTTTTACCATTTAAGCGTCTATCTATAAAATGCGCCATACTGTTCCCCCTAAACTACATGAAGGTTACTGCGATTTTCTAACCCGTAAATACCACTCAGAAAGTAAACGCACTTGTTTTTGCGTGTAGCCTTTTTCAACCATGCGGTTAACAAAGTCCTCGTGTTTTTGTTGATCCTCAGCGGAGGTTTTTGTATTAAAGGAAATAACAGGCAGTAGATCTTCGGTATTTGAGAACATTTTTTTCTCAATCACAGTGCGTAGTTTTTCGTAGCTTGTCCATAACGGGTTTTTACCATTATTGTGAGCGCGTGCACGTAATACAAAGTTAACTATTTCGTTCCTAAAATCTTTGGGATTAGAAATGCCGGCGGGCTTTTCTATTTTTTCAAGTTCTGCATTTAACGAGGCGCGGTCAAATAACTGTCCTGTATCTGGGTCTCTGTATTCTTGATCTTGTATCCAAAAATCAGCATAAATCACATAGCGGTCAAAAATATTTTGGCCATATTCAGAGTATGACTCTAAATATGCGGTTTGTAGTTCTTTACCAATAAACTCAACATATTGCGGAATTAAATAGCCTTTTAAAAAACTTAAATAGCGCTCTTCCACTTCGGCGCTAAATTGTTCACGCTCTATTTGTTGCTCCAAAACATAAAATAAATGCACCGGATTAGCTGCAACCTCGGTAGTATCAAAATTAAATACGCGCGACAAAATCTTAAAAGCAAAACGAGTGGAAAGGCCGGTCATGCCTTCATCTACCCCTGCGTAATCACGATACTCCTGATAAGACTTTGCTTTAGGGTCGGTATCTTTTAGGGTTTCACCATCATAGACCCGCATTTTTGAGTAAATACTAGAGTTTTCAGGTTCTTTTAATCGAGATAGGGTAGTAAATTGCGCTAACGCTTTAAGCGTACCTGGTGCACACGGTGCACTGGCAAGTTCACTATGTTGAATAAGTTTGTCGTAGATTTTTATTTCTTCGGTCACGCGCAGACAATAAGGGACCTTTACAATATAAACACGATCTAAAAACGCTTCATTGTTTTTATTATTTTTGAATGTTTGCCATTCTGACTCATTTGAGTGGGCTAAAATCATGCCGTTAAAGGGCAGAGCGCTAATACCTTCAGTACCGTTGTAGTTACCCTCTTGCGTTGCGGTAAGGAGTGGATGCAGCACCTTGATAGGGGCTTTAAACATTTCTACAAACTCCATTAAACCTTGGTTTGCTAAACATAAAGAGCCTGAGTAGGCGTAGGCATCGGGGTCGTTTTGAGCAAAGTGCTCAAGCTGGCGAATATCTACTTTGCCTACCAATGCAGAAATATCTTGATTATTTTCATCACCGGGTTCGGTTTTGGCTATACCTATTTGATTTAAAATAGAGGGGTAGCGTTTGACGACTCTAAATTGGCTAATATCGCCGTTAAATTCTTTTAATCGTTTACCAGCCCATGGCGACATAATCGTTTTTAAATAACGTGGTTTAATACCGTATTCTTTTTCGAGAACGTTGGCATCTTCTACTGGGTCAAACAAACTGAGAGGGTGATCGTTTACCGGAGAGCCTTTAATTGAATAGATAGGCACTTGTTGCATTAAATATTTTAGTTTTTCTGCAATTGAAGATTTTCCTCCCCCAACAGGGCCGAGTAAATAAAGGACTTGTTTGCATTCTTCTAGGCCTTGAGCCGCATGCTTTAGGTAGGAGACAATTTGTTCTATGGCATCTTCCATGCCGTAAAAGTCTGCAAAGGCAGGGTAGCGTGCAACCACTCTATTAGAAAATAACCGGCTTAAACGTGCATCGGTTGCGGTATCAACCATTTGCGGCTCGCCTATTGCCATAAGTAAACGCTCAGGGGCGCTGGCATAAGCTGATTTGTCATTTTTACAAATTTCTAGAAATTCGCTAATGCTGTATTCTTCTTCTTGTGCTGCTTCGTATCGTGCTTGGTAGTGCTCAAAAATAGTCATAATAACCTCCGAAACCCGCTTTAAAAAGGTGCTTACTTTTTAAAGTTTAGTCAGAGATTGATATTTTTGTGCAATAAAATTAAAAATTTAAGTGAAAAAAGATCATGTGGCTAAATTAGCAATTTAGCGCGTATAAAGGCGGTTTTAATTTTATAAAGGCATAAAAAAAGACGCCGAGGCGTCTTTTTAAATCAGCGTATAATAGCTAATTAAGCGAAGTTAGCGTTCGCGAATTCCCAGTTAACAAGCGCCCAAAAACCTTTAAGGTAATCAGGACGAACGTTACGGTAATCTATGTAGTAAGCGTGTTCCCATAAATCCACAGTTAGGATTGGTGTAACACCTTCGTCTGTAAGCGGCGTTGCTGCGTTAGACGTGTTTACGATATCTAATGAACCGTCAGCTAGTTTAACTAACCATGTCCAGCTAGAACCAAAGTTATTAACCGCTTTGTCGTTTAATGCATCTTTAAACGCGTCAAAAGAGCCCCATTTAGCGTTAATAGCGTCAGCGATAGCACCTGTTGGCTCGCCGCCGCCATTTGGAGATAGACAGTTCCAGTAGAAAGTGTGGTTCCAAATTTGTGCAGCGTTGTTAAATACGCCACCTTCAGATGAACAAACAATCTCTTCTAAAGATTTATTTTCAAATTCAGTACCTGGAATTAAACCGTTTAATTTAACAACGTAAGTGTTGTGGTGCTTACCGTGGTGATACTCAAGAGTTTCTTGTGAAATATGAGGCTCAAGTGCATCAATTGCATATGGTAGTGACGGTAGTTCAAATGCCATTTTTTTATCTCCATCTTCTTTTGGTTGATAACTCGCTTGATAGTACGTAATGCCTGATAGAACAGACCACTTACCTATACCAAACGAAAATATAGTGTTACTATAATTGTTGAGTATTTTACTCAAGTTTAAGCAAACAGCAATGCTATTGCTAAAGACTATTTCAATTGCGGCTTTATTTGCCCATTTTAAGTTATATATCTGTGGCCACAATGATTTATTTTCAAGCCCTAGGTATATCAAGCTATCGTCATTTTGAGGTTGTAGATGGAAACCATTGATAAAATTAAACAGCAGATTTCAGAAAACCCAATTATCCTTTACATGAAAGGGTCGCCTAAATTACCAAATTGTGGTTTTTCTTCACAAGCGTCACAAGCTCTAATGTCATGTGGCGAACCATTTGCCTATGTTGATATTTTACTTAATCCAGATATTCGCGCTGAGTTACCAGCATACGCAAATTGGCCTACTTTCCCACAGCTTTGGGTTGAGGGCGAATTAGTAGGTGGTTGTGACATTATCATTGAAATGTTTCAACGTGGTGAATTACAGCCACTGATCACTGAAACTGCAGCTAAGTATAAAGAAGCTGACGCAGAGTAATTGCTACTTTGCTAGATTATTAAAGCCACGTTTTACGTGGCTTTTTTGTGCCTATTAACTTTCTTACGTCTTAATCTCTTGAACAGCCCATCAGTGGGTGATTATAACCATTAATCTGTGCTCAATAGTTAGCAAACTCAGCCCTTGCTCCTCGTTTAGGTGCACCTAGTCAGGATAAGTAAGCAACAAAGCTACTTATATAAGCGCGAATTTTAATTAAAATATGAGTTTTATATCAATGCGCAATAAGACGTAATCAATTTACGGGGCTAAATGTGTCGCTATTTGCGTTAAAGAATTCTTTTTCGAACAACCAAATAGCGAGTTTTTTGCCCTGCGATCAACACGCTTTTCCAGCCTTACAATAGTTCGCTCAATCAAGCGAATTGGTAATAAATAAAAATTCACTACATCTGCACTAAAAACGTCACAACAATTAATAACTATACTAATGAACGCTAAAAAAGCGTGATCCTAAGCCTCTAATTTATTTAAAACGCATTAAACTATCTAAATGTTAACTGAACCTGCGGGAAATTAGTGAATATTTATTCATGGACTTGGTTCTTTACGTTTACGTAAAGGGTATTGCTTTGGCGCCTTTGTTTTTACAAAATGTTAAAATTGACACCAGTGTCATGAAAAAATAACGCGCAAATAAGCGCTAATTGTTAAAACTTATGGGTAAAAAAGAAATCTTGCCATGAAGTGAGAAATATTCAAGAATGTGAATATGTATTCAAAATAATATTGACTCTATTTACTATAGAGGCTAGTTTTGTGCGTCTGTTAGCAAATCGTCGAGCAGTTCATTCACGTTAACAGTGCAGCAAGGGAGGGGTCTATGTTATACGACTCAACATTAGAAAAAGATAATTGTGGCTTTGGCTTAATAGCCCAAGTAAATGGTCAAGCTAGTCATCGGCTTATTCGTACAGCTATTACTGGACTTGATCGCATGCAGCACCGCGGTGGTATTTCTGCCGATGGTAAAACAGGTGACGGCTGTGGTTTATTACTACAAAAACCTGACAGTTTTTTCCGTGCTATTGCGAGTGAGCATAATTGGCACTTAGGTAAAAATTACGCCGTAGGCATGGTTTTCTTAAATTCAGATCCCGTTTTAGCACAAGCTGCAAAACAGGTTTTATGTGAAGAATTAGAACAAGAAACACTTAAAATACTCGGTTGGCGTGAAGTGCCTACTGACCCTTCAATGCTAGGGCCAATTGCTACACAGCAATTACCTGGTTTTGAGCAAATTTTTGTTAGTGCGCCTGAAGGTTGGCGTTCTAAAGATTTAGAGCGACGTTTATATGTAGCACGTCGCCGTGCAGAAAAGCGTTTAGCAGAGGATGAGTCGTTTTATATTGCGAGTTTATCGGGGTTAGTGACTATCTATAAAGGCCTTATGATGCCTGCAGATTTGCCTAACTTTTATTTAGACTTAGCTGATATTCGTATGACCAGCGCTATTTGTGTATTCCATCAGCGTTTTTCTACTAATACTCAGCCGCGTTGGCCTTTAGCACAACCATTTAGGTATTTAGCGCATAATGGTGAAATTAATACCATTGAAGGTAACCGCCAATGGGCTCGTGCACGTTCGTATAAGTTTTCATCGCCACTTATTCCTGATTTACAAAGTGCAGCGCCGTTTGTAAACGAAACCGGCTCTGACTCTTCAAGCTTAGATAACATGCTGGAGCTGTTTTTAGCAGGTGGCATGGATTTATTCCGTGCTATGCGTATGCTTGTGCCACCTGCATGGCAGAAAAACCGTGCTATGGATGATGACTTACGTGCATTTTACGACTTTAACTCTATGCACATGGAACCGTGGGATGGCCCTGCGGGCATTGTTATGTCTGATGGGCGTTTTGCAGCCTGTAACCTTGATAGAAATGGCCTGCGTCCAGCGCGCTATGTTATTACTCAAGATGGCTTTATTACACTTGCCTCTGAGGTAGGGATTTGGGATTACGCTGCAGATGAAGTGGTCGAAAAAGGCCGTGTAGGACCAGGTGAGCTGTTAGTAATTGATACTAAATTAGGCAAGATTTGGCACTCAGACGAAATCGACCAAGATCTAAAATCGCGTCATCCTTATAAGTCATGGCTTGAAGAAAACGTTAAACGTTTAACCCCGTTTGAAGAGCTTACCGAGCAAGATGCGGGTAATCGCTCATTTGATGACGAAACACTTGCTAAATACCAAAAAATGTTTGGTTACACTAACGAAGAGCTCGATAGTGTTATTCGCGTAATGGGTGAAAACGGCCAAGAAGCAACTGGCTCTATGGGTGATGACACGCCATTTGCAGTACTAAGCGAAGGGCATCGTTCATTGTACGATTACTTCCGCCAAAAGTTTGCACAAGTGACTAACCCGCCAATCGACCCGCTGCGTGAAAACCACGTAATGTCACTGGCAACGTGTATTGGTAGTGAGCAAAACGTATTTAATGAAACCACAGGCCACGCTAAGCGCCTACAGTTTGATACGCCAATTTTAATGTATGCAGACATGCAGCAGCTACTAAATGCCGATGACGAGCATTACAGCTACTGTAAAATTGATATTACATACACAGCAGAGGAAGGTTTAGAAAAAGCGGTTGCACGTATTTGCGACGCTGCACAAGAAAAAGCAGCAGCCGGCTGTGTAATGCTTATTTTATCTGACCGTAACTTTAGCGAAACCCAATTACCAATTCCTGCTGCTATGGCGGTAGGTGCTGTACAAAAACGTTTAGTAGATAATAACTTACGTTGTGAGTCTAATATTATTATTGAAACGGGTAGCGTACGCGATGCACACCAATTTGCCGTATTACTTGGTTTTGGTGCAACCGCAATTTACCCATACCTTGCATACGAGTCACTGGTTGCGATGAGCGACAGTAAAGTGATTGATAAATCGTACTGCGAAGTGACGCTTTCGTACCGAAAAGCCATTAATAAAGGCTTGTACAAAATTATGTCTAAGATGGGCATAAGCACAATTGCATCGTACCGTTGTTCAATGCTTTTTGAAGCGGTTGGTCTATCTGATGCTATGGTAGACATGTGCTTTAAAGGTGTGGCAAGTCGTATTAAAGGCGCCTGTTTTAGCGATTTTGATATTGATCAGCAAAAGCTACATAAACTTGCTTTTAGTAAGCGTAAGTTACTGAGCCATGGCGGTTTATTAAAATACGTTCACGGTGGTGAATACCACGCTTACAACCCAGATGTTATTCAAACGCTACAAAAAGCCGTACGTTCAGGCGATTATAAAGACTACGCAGCCTATGCTGATTTAGTTAATAACCGTCCTATTGCAACGCTGCGCGATATGTTAGCGCTTAAATTACCCGAAAAAGGCATTAGCATTGATGATGTTGAGCCGGCTGAATTTTTATACCAGCGCTTTGACTCTGCAGCTATGAGTATTGGTGCACTTTCGCCAGAGGCGCATGAAGCGCTTGCCATTGCAATGAACCGCTTAGGCGGGTGTTCAAATTCAGGTGAAGGTGGCGAAGATAAGCTGCGCTACAACACCGAGAAAAACTCACGTATTAAACAAGTTGCCTCGGGTCGTTTCGGTGTAACGCCGCACTACCTTCGTAATGCGGATGTAATTCAAATTAAAGTGGCGCAGGGTGCTAAACCTGGCGAAGGCGGGCAGTTACCAGGCGAAAAAGTAACGCCGTATATTGCAAAGCTTCGTTATTCGGTACCCGGTGTAACATTAATTTCACCACCACCGCATCACGATATTTACTCAATTGAAGATTTAGCCCAGCTAATATTCGATTTAAAACAAGTAAACCCAGAAGCGATGATATCGGTGAAGTTAGTATCTGAGCCGGGTGTAGGCACAATTGCCACAGGTGTAGCTAAAGCGTACGCCGACTTAATTACCATCTCAGGTTACGATGGTGGTACCGGGGCAAGCCCATTAACGTCAGTTAAATACGCGGGTAGCCCGTGGGAGCTTGGCCTTGCAGAAACCCAGCAAGCGCTTGTTGAAAATGGTCTTCGTCACCGTATTCGCCTGCAAACAGATGGTGGTTTAAAAACAGGTTTAGATATCATTAAAGCCGCTATTTTAGGTGCAGAGAGCTTTGGCTTTGGTACAGGCCCAATGGTGGCGCTAGGTTGTAAATACTTACGTATTTGTCATTTAAATAACTGTGCGACCGGTGTTGCAACGCAAGATGAAACACTTCGTCAAAAGCATTACCACGGCTTACCAGAAATGGCGATGAACTACTTTAAGTTTATAGCCCAAGAAGCACGTGAAATTATGGCAAGCTTAGGTGTTGCTAATCTAACTGACTTAATTGGTCGTTTAGACTTATTAGAAGCGATTGAAGGTAAAACAGCGAAGCAAAAGAAAATAGATTTATCGTCTGTAATTGCTCAGCCAAATAACCCAACGGGCGAAACCTTATTTTGCAGCGCACCAAATAGCTCGCATTATTTAGGTGAACTTAACGAAACGTTACTAGGTAAAGCGCAACAAGCGATTGATACCTCATCGGGTATTTCGCTCGTGAGCCGCATATGTAATACAGACCGTTCAGTGGGCGCAATGCTGTCGGGTTACATAGCCTCTAAGCACGGCAATCAAGGTATGGCTGCAGATCCAGTATCTATTGAACTACATGGTACAGCAGGGCAATCATTTGGTGTTTGGAATGCCGGTGGCCTTGAAATGACCCTTATTGGCGATGCAAACGACTACGTGGGTAAAGGCATGGCTGGTGGTAAGCTTGTTATACGCCCACCACTGGGATCATCGTTTGAAAGTCATAAAGCAACCATTGCTGGTAACACATGTTTGTACGGTGCTACGGGTGGTAAGTTATTTGCCGCAGGCTGTGCTGGTGAGCGTTTTGCAGTGCGTAACTCTGGCGTGCAAGCCGTTGTTGAAGGCGTAGGTGATAACGGCTGTGAATACATGACTGGCGGCGTTGTATGTGTGCTAGGTAATGTAGGCGTTAACTTTGGTGCGGGTATGACAGGTGGTTTTGCTTATATTTTAGATGAGCGAAGTGACTTTGAAAAACGCATTAATCCAGAGCTTGTAGAAGTAGTAACACTTGATGATTTAAGTTCGCACCAAGAGCATCTGCGTGGCCTAATTGCCGAGCATTTAGAGCTAACGGGTTCATGTCGAGCAGAAACCATTTTAGCTAATTTTGAACTGTACTTACCTATGTTCAAACTAGTTAAACCAAAATCAAGTGATGTAAAAAGTTTACTCGGGCACCGCGCTCGCAGTAGCGCAGAACTTCGTGTTCAAGCGCAATAAGGGGGCAGTATGAGCGAAAATGTATATCAATTTATAGACGTGCAGCGTGTTGATCCGCGCAAAAAACCAATCTCGTCGCGTAAAAAATCTTTCGTGGAAATTTACGAACCCTTTTCTGAGAATCAGGTAAATTCACAAGCTGACCGTTGTTTAGATTGTGGTAACCCTTACTGTGAATGGAAATGCCCAGTGCATAACTACATTCCACAATGGTTAAAACTAATTAGAACTGGCCGTATTTTAGAAGCGGCTGAGCTTTCTCATCGTACAAACAGTTTACCTGAAGTGTGTGGACGCGTTTGTCCACAAGACAGACTGTGTGAAGGTTCATGTACGCTTGATGAAGAGTTTGGCGCAGTAACGATAGGTAATATTGAAAAATACATTACCGATACCGCATTTAAAATGGGCTGGAAACCAGACATGTCATACGTGACATGGACGGATAAAAAAGTAGCTATTATTGGTGCGGGTCCGGCTGGTTTAGGGTGTGCAGATATTTTAGTGCGTAACGGTGTAAAGCCAGTGGTTTTTGACCGTCACCCAGAAATTGGCGGATTACTTACTTTTGGTATCCCTTCTTTCAAACTTGAAAAAGAAGTAATGCAAAAGCGCCGTGAAATTTTCACCGAAATGGGTGTGGAATTTAAGCTAAACGTTGAAGTGGGTGTAGATATCACTATGGACGAAATTTTAGCTGACTACGACGCGGTATTTTTAGGTGTAGGTACGTATCAGAGTATGCGTGCTGGTCTTGAAAACGAAGACGCGCCAGGCGTACACGACGCACTGCCATTTTTAATTGGTAACACAAATCGCGTTATGGGTTACGATGAAAAAAACCAAGCGTGCATTGATATGGCCAATCAAAAGGTTGTGGTACTTGGCGGTGGTGATACCGCGATGGACTGTGTGCGAACGTCTATTCGCCAAAATGCAGCTAAAGTAACTTGTGCTTATCGCCGTGATGAAGAAAATATGCCTGGCTCTAAGCGTGAAGTTAAAAACGCTAAAGAAGAAGGTGTAAACTTTACCTTTAATGTACAGCCAACGGGTATTGTACTTGACGATAATGGTCATGTTGCAGGCGTTAAAATGGTTAAAACGCAACTGGGTGAGCCTGATGAAAACGGCCGTAGCCGAGCAGAAGTTGTACCAGGCTCTGAGCACGTACTTGAGGCAGACCAGGTTATTATGGCGTTTGGCTTTAAACCACACAAAATGGACTGGTTAGAAAAGTATGATGTAGAAATTAACCACTGGGGCGGCATTAACGCACCAGAGCAAGGTGAATTTACTCATCAAACAACTAATCCGAAAATATTTGCAGGTGGCGATATAGTGCGAGGCTCTGATTTAGTGGTAACGGCTATTTTTGAAGGGCGTAACGCTGCTGAAGGTATTATGGATTATTTAGAGGTTTAATTATCTCGTTAAGTTTTAAATATAATAAAGGCAAGCCAACTGGCTTGCTTTTTTTGCTTTTTTTCAAATGAAAAAGTATTAAAAAATTGTCATTAACCAATAATTAACGTGTAAATCTTGCTTAAAGTACTATTTCAGTACAAACTTGCTGCTAACTTCTTTTTTTAAATCCTCGGAAAATGAGCTTTTAAAGCTCGCTTGCAAATAAAAAATAATAATATGAATGCATACTCAGACAACAGAGAAAGAAAGCTAATTGTTCGCTTTTTTTCGACCATCGGATTTATAGCTACCTTCGCTATGGCGTGTAATGCATTGTCTAATGCTGATGTAGTGCTTGGTATTATGCTGCTAGTTTCAGCTGGTTTTTATGCGTGGGCTTTTAGTCTTTACCGCGCAGTCGAAAAATCAGCGACCACCATTTTATATAACCTTTACTGTTTAATGCTGTACTTAGTGATCTCGGGCGGAGCTGAAGGTACTGGGCCAATTTGGATATTTATTGTATCACCGGTGACTTACTCTATTAGAGGCCTAAAAAAAGGAACATTTGATATTGTTGCTTTTTTATTTGCCGTGATCGCCGGCTTTATTATTACAGATAACTTTAATATTTATGATTATCAGCCTGAAGCACTTCCACTAAGGGTGGTCATTTCTTTTATTATTGTTGCTTTATTAAGTGGTTTTTATGAGCGCTCACGCGAAAAATACAATGAAAAAATAGTCGCGCTGAGTCAAAAAAATGAGCGCCTTGCCACAATAGATCACTTAACTGATTTACCTAACAGACGTTTTATGATGAAAGAACTTGCTGAGCTTAAACATCTTCATAAAAAAAATAAGCAGCCGTATGTAATTTTGCTAGCTGATGTTGATAATTTCAAAAACATTAATGATAACTACGGCCACGACTTTGGTGATGAAGCGTTAACCCAACTTGCCAATATTTTAAAAAAGAGCATGCCAAAGCAAGGTATTGCTTCTCGGTGGGGCGGTGAAGAGTTTTTAATTGCACTACCAAACAGCGACAAAGAGCAGGGGCAAAGTATTGCAGAAATAATTCATGCCGAATTACAAAAAAAATCCAGTGCGCATGAATGGAAAATCGGTGGTATTAACTATTAGTATGGGGCTTGTGCAAAGCCAGTTAGATACAACCATAGCCCAAGACATAAAGCTTGCCGACGAGCGATTATACAAAGCAAAAGAGCAAGGTAAAAATAGAACTTGCTCTTAACGCTTGTGTTAGTTAATCCATAGAAAAACTATCAAGGTTGGGGCGGCTTTTACTTTTTCGCCGCTGTAAACTTAAATAGCACATTGCACTGCACAGTATCTGTGCTAATAAAAGTAACCATTGATTATTAGCCACTATGTTGCCAATAATAAACCACTGCCAAACACTCACCGTTACTTGATAAACCAATATAAGTTTTAAAAAGCTAAAGAGTTTTAGCTTAAATTCTGCGTGCTTAAACTTACTAAACCCAATAAGCAAAAAGCTCAAAACAACAAGTAGCCACCCAGTAACATGGCAAAAATTTATCAGCATGCTTTGCATTTAAAACGTCTCTCCACTGTTGTAGCAAAAGTATAACTTAGGCGTGCGCCATAATAAGCTCTTTAGCATTTGCTTTAGCGGTTTTACTTATATTATCGCCACCAAGTAAGCGTGCAATTTCATTAATACGGCCGTCTTTATTTAGGCTGAGCATTTGAGTAAAGGTCTCGCCTTGTGCTATTTCTTTTGCTACAAAAAACTGCTGATGCGCACTACTTGCAACCTGGGGTAAATGGGTTACACAAATAACCTGTGTTGATTTTCCTAGTTGGCGTAGTAACTTCCCTACAGAGGAGGCGGTAGGACCTGATATACCTACATCCACTTCGTCAAAAATAAGCGTTGGCGTTGTCACTTTTTGGGCAATGATCACCTGTATGGCAAGGCTAATACGCGACAGCTCACCACCCGAGGCAACTTTAGCTAAAGGTTGTAATGGCTGCCCAGGGTTAGTAGAGACCAAAAACGAGACGCTATCAAAACCTAATGCATTGGGTTGGCGCTCAGCTTCTTGGGTAAGCTGAATTTCAAAGACCCCATTTTCCATTGATAAATTAGCCATGCTTTCACTAATTAATTGATTTAATGTATTAGCATATTTATGGCGACTTTCGCTTAGCTGATCACTGGCGTGCTGGTATGCACTTAGCGCATTAGTTATTTCATCGTCTAATTGCGCCAAACGTGAGCTATTGTTACTAATTGATTCTAGCTCTTGTGTTAAACTTTGATGAAACTCAACCAGCTCTTGAGGCTTTATATGATGCTTACGGGCTAAGTCCATTGCGCCACTTAAGCGCGCTTCTACTTCTGTTAATCTAGCAGGGTCTAAGTCGGCCTGCTCTGCGTAGTTTCTTACTTCTCTGCTTGCTTCTTCAACTTGGACTGCGGCTTCATCTAATAATGCAGCTACACTTGCTAAGCTTTCGTCATAATTTGCAAGCTCGGCAAATTGCTGAGCGCTGTATTGCAGCATTGAACAGGCATTTTGCTCATCACTTTCGTATAAATGTTGAAGTTCGCGCTGGCAGGCTTCTAAAATGGTTTGGCTATTACTTAGCTTGTAATGTTCGGCTTCTATTTGTTCAAACTCGCCGTCTTGTAAGGCAAACTCATCTAATTCGGCAACTTGGTATTCGAGTAATTGTTTTTGAGCGGCTTGTTGTAATTGCTGTTGCTCAAGCTGTTTAAATTCTTTTTGCAGGTTTGCATATAATTTAAAGCTTTGGCTAACCGCTTTTACAAGCTGGTTGTGGCCTGCGTAGGCGTCAAGCAGTTGCAGCTGGTGTTCAGCTTTTAAAAGGTGTTGATGAGCGTGCTGTCCGTGTATAGAAATTAAATACTGTCCCAGCTCTTTAAGTTGAGCTGCTGTAACAGCGCTGCCATTTATATAGCTTTTGCTGCGGCCATTTTTACATACAACGCGTCTAAGTAGGCATTCGTTGTCGTTACTCGTTAGCATGTGTTGTTCTAAAAATGCTTTAGCAAGAGGAAGGGCAGTTAAATCAAACTGTGCGCACACTTCTGCTTTATCTGTGCCAGGGCGAACCGCCGACGCTTCAGCGCGCTCGCCTAAACACAGTGAAAGTGCATCAATGGCAATCGATTTACCCGCGCCGGTTTCACCCGTGATCGCCGTCATGCCGTTATGCCACTCAGTGCTTAAGTTACTTACAATTGCAAAATTTTTAATTTCTAAGCCAATTAACATACTGTTCATCCATCCAGTGAATTAACTGTTAATTTATACAGTGTTTAGGTTTTTTGCAAATTAATTTTTTACTTTTTAAGCAACGCTCGCATTTTGAGAAAACTGCCTATCTGAGTCAGTACTTTCATCAGAAGGGGTTTCGTCAGTATTTTCAAGGCTTTCGCTTGGGTTTACAGGTGTGTCAGTTTTAATTTGTACCATCAATGAGGGTAAAATTTCGTGATAAAACGCTTTATTATATAGTATGCCTTGTTGGGGTAACTCACTCACAAAGTACTGTATATTATCTTGTAGCGCTTGGGCGTTTTCACTTTGCAGTGCTTTTTGAAACTCAATCGAAAGCGTGCTCACTAAGCTGTCGCTAATATCTTCTAAATGTTGCAGGTTTTCATCAGTATGGGGCTGAACCACAAAAAAATTGGTCACAATTGCCTGTATTTGCGCTACATACTTAGGTCTTATTATTTTAGCTTCTAATAAGCTATTAAGCTTGGCTTTTAGGCGAGTGCTTACTTGGGCAACACGTTCGTTAAATTGTTTTTTCTTGGTTTCTAACGCTTTTTTTCTATTGTTTTCAACTCTAATATAAGCGCCAAGCAAAGTGATAAGTAATAACAAAGCAAAGATAACAACATAAGTCATTGCTAGATATTCCTAGTTTGATTAATTTTTATTTGTCTTGTATTTTGCGCTAAAGCACTACGCTTGGCAATAAAATTAGTATAAACGGCTGCCCCAATTAAGTTTAGTACGTAAAACGTTGTAGTAAGAGTAGTTTTTTGGGTGAATTAAGCGCAGTTTTCTGTCGGCTTTTTTAATAACCACTTCATCGCCGGGTAAAACGGCAAGCACTACATGGCTGTCGCAACTGACTTGTAAGCTGTCGGTGTTCTCAAGGCTTAACTTTAAGCGTACTTCGTTATCGGCATCAACCACTAAGGGTCTACTTGATAATGTATGCGGAAACATAGGCACTAACGAAATTGCATTAAGCTCAGGTGTTAAAATGGGCCCGCCACCCGATAAAGAATAAGCTGTAGAGCCTGTAGGGGTTGAAACAATTAAACCATCAGAGCGCTGAGAAAACACAAAGTCGTTATTAATAAAAGCTTCAAACTCAATCATGTGGGCAACTTTGTCGGCGTGTAGCACCGCTTCGTTAACGGCTGAATTCGCACTTTTAAGTTCGTTATGGCGATATACTTCTACCTCGAGCAAAAAGCGTTTTTCTTCTAAATATTCGCCGCTTAACACTTGCTCTAGGCTACCTTCAAAGCCCTCTGGGTTTAAGTCGGTTAAAAACCCTAAATTACCTCTGTTTACGCCTATTACAGCTACATCAAAGCGTGCCAGTACGCGAGCAGCACCAAGCATATTGCCATCACCCCCTACAACAATAGCAAGGTCGGCTTGTTCGCCTAAGCTAACAAGGTCAACTTGATGAGTATCAGGGACATCCGATAACTGCCCACCGGTGCGCTTTTCTACAATCACGGTAAAGCCAAGAGCCGATAAAAAAGTATGTAAACGCTGTAACGTAGCCGCAGCTTTAGGGTGGTTTGGTTTACCTATAAGGCCAATAGTTTTAAACGGTGAGTGCATAACGGCTGCAATAAAAAGTAATAATATTTTTGTAGGGTAACTCAAAACAGAAGTGTTTGAAAACACAGATTTACCAATATGATAATGATTCAATTACGCCTGTATATTGCCAAGCTCACCTAAGAGCTGATTATTGGCTCAACAGATTAAATTACCCCTTTAATTTTTATATTTAATGCTTAAAAATAGTTGCAGCAGTGTTTTATTGTAATGCATGCAACAACATATTCACTTAAAGCGTGCTTTAGGCTTGAATTTGTTTTAACTGCCCCGATATCTCTTTCATGCAACAAGATGTAGATAACATGAATATAAACCCGCGAGATCAACAAATTTTTTCAGCAGTGATGAGCCTTTATTGTAATGGTGAAGGGTTACCCGTTCCATCAACAAAAATAGCGAAGCAAAAAGGCATGGCGGTTTGTTCTGCCACGGTACGAAATGCTATGGCGCGACTTGAAAAAGTAGGCTTGTTATATTCCCCTCATACATCGGCAGGGCGTGTGCCTACAAACCAAGGGTTTGATTATTGGTTTGATGAGTTTTTTCCGTTAGCTGAAATTGCTAATTATTGGCAGCCAAAACAAGCACAACTTGTGGAGCTGGCCCATGGATTAAGTAAAAAGTATCAAGTATGTTGTTGTGTAGGCTTACCCCAAGCAAGCTCACAACAAGTGTTTAGAGTAGAAGTGCTTGAGTTTGATTCTAACGATTGGCTTGTACTGCTAATAGATAGAGCAGGGCAAAGCCACAATATTTGTATCAACAAACCTGATGATTCCTCAGATGCCGTGCGTTATCAATTTGCAACTTGGTTAAACACAGTATTTAGCCAACAAACCTTAATGGAAGGTTTGTACAGAATGCAAGCAATGGCAAACACCGCACCGCGTAATTGCCATGACTCACTGACACAGTGGACGCGCCAGCTTAGTCATAAGCTTGGATCAGATAACAGTATTGTAGTAGGCGAAAACTATTTATATAAAAAGGTCGATTGCGAGCAAAGCTTAAATATTGGCGTTTCATTTTTAAATTTTGTCGAAGATAAACTCGCATTTAAAAACGGTGTATCAGTTTTAAACACTGAAAACTTACCGTTTACAGAGTGCAATGAGCTGATAGTAATTAGTGTGCCGTACTTTCAAAATCAAGAGTATCAAAGCCGTTTTTGCGTAATTTGCCCTAAATCGGCGCAAATTGAACAATTAATCCAAGAATTTAAATTATTAGAGCCATCTAACTCTTGAATCTTTTTATTCAATCCCCATAATTACCGCAGTTGTAAAGAATTGGAGCACGTATTTTATGTCTGAGCAGACACAAAACCCAGAGCAAGAAGTAGAACTAAACGAAGAAGTAGCTCAAATGGAAGCTGATGTTGAAGCTGCAGTAGAAGCCGCAGAGCAACACGAAGCAGACCAAGAGCAAAGCCCTGAAGCTGAAATTGCAATGCTATACGCAGAGCTTGAAGCTGCTAAGCAAACCATTGCGGATCAAAAAGACAGCGTTGTACGCGCCGCCGCAGATGTAGATAACATTCGTCGTCGTGCTGCACAAGATGTAGAAAAAGCACATAAATTTGCACTGGAAAAGTTTGCTAACGAATTACTTCCAGTAATCGATAACCTAGAGCGCGCTATTGAGTTTTCTGATAAAGAAAACGAAACCTTAAAGCCATTGCTTGAAGGTATTGATATGACAGTTAAAAGCTTTAACGATGCGGTTGCAAAGTTTGGCGTTGAAATTGTTAACCCACAAGGTGAGCAATTTAATCCAGAATTCCACCAAGCAATGTCTATCCAACCAAGTAACGATGTTTCACCAAACACGGTACTTGCAGTAATGCAAAAAGGATACACATTAAATGGTCGTTTATTACGCCCTGCAATGGTTATGGTATCTAAAGCAGCAGACTCTTAATTAGTCACTGTTTATAAAAAATGCCTCATTATGAGGCATTTTTTTTGTCTATTTTATAGTGGATTAACTGCACCAGCATAGTTAATAGCACGGCGCTAAACATTAAGCTTGAAAACGGCACAGCACTTTTAGCATGCACCACTGCAAGCAATGGACCAACGAGCGCGCCACTGCCAAAGCGCAGCGTTCCAATAACAGCGGTGGCGGTACCGGTGTTTTTTTCAAATTTCATTAATATTAATGAATCAGCATTGCTTGCTGTTACCCCTAGGCTCATCATTAAAGGCGCAATGGCCGCTACAATGTAATATAAAGAAAGCTGCAACAAGCTAAACGTAAGCAGTGCCAGCCCAGAGGCAAAGCCACATACAAGCCCTATGTACAGCATTTTTCGAGAGCCAATTCTTGGTACAATTCGGGTATTTAAAAAGTTACCACACATAAGTGCCATGACATTAAATGCGAATAAAATACCAAATAATTGCTCAGATACATTATATAAATCTAAGTATACAAAAGGCACTGAGGTTAAAAAGCAAAAAAAGCCAAACGAGACAAACATAGAGCTTAATATGTCTGCACGTGCATCTTTATTACTAAGTACCGTTTTATAGCTGTCGAAAAACAAGGCTAGGCCTTTTTTCTCATTTTTATGAATAGGGATATCAATTAAATACACTTGTACAAACGCTAAAATTAAAAAGCTATAGGCAGCAAGAACCAAAAATATGGTTGACCATACCGAAAACCCTAAAATAAACGACCCCACAGAGGGGGCAACTAAGGGCGCTACCATCATAATCATAGATACATACGACATGCCCTTAGCGGTGTTTTTTTGATAAATATGCCTAATTACGCCAGGCACAACCACCGTCGCTGCCGCGCCGGTGAATGCTTGCACGGCTCTAAGTACCCAAAAGCTGTGTATTTCGGTGGTAAAAGCTAGCGCAAATGAGCTTGCACCAAATAAGGTTAAGCCAATACGGGCTAGTTTTCGTCGTCCGAGTTGATCGGCAATAGGGCCAAAAAATAACATGCCTAGCGAGTAGCCAGCCAAATAAATACTTAGCGAAATTTGTACATTTGGCATAGTGGTTTGTAAATCGTTCGCAATAACCAACATGGCCGGTAAGTACATGTCTATAGCCAGCGGCGTAATAGCAACAATACTGGCTAACAAGGGTAACAAAATTCGGGTATTAAAAGACGAGGCCGAGGCGTCCATGTAGTCACTCAACATTCACTAAAAACAAGGCTTATAGTGTAACAGGGCTATGCAAGGGTATAAACTTAGTTTGTCTGGCAAGGTCATTTATTTATTAAAAATAAAAAGCGGCGTAATAAAGAGCAAAGATTCTAAACTGGCACCGTGTTTGCTATTCTACAACTAATAAAAATTAAAGACTTGAAGGAAACACCATGAAAAAGCTAGCCCTTGCCTTACTCGCAACTGCAGTTTTAGCCGGCTGTAAAACATCGCCTACGGGGCGTACTCAAATTGCGCTGTATTCAGATCAACAAATGAGTGAAATGGGCACCGCAAGTTTTGCTCAAATGAAGGAATCACAGCCAATCAATAAAGATGCAAAAACCAATGCGTATGTAAATTGTATTGCTGAAAAGGTCGTGGCTGTTTTACCAAAAGAATACGCCTCACAAAATTGGGAAGTCGTGGTATTTGAAGATGAGTCGGCAAATGCTTTTGCATTACCTGGTGGCTACATAGGTGTTCATACGGGGTTATTAAAAATAGCCACCAATCAAGATCAGCTTGCAACCGTACTAGGGCACGAAGTGGGCCACGTTATAGCAGAGCATTCAAATGAGCGTGTATCGCAAAGCTCAATTTTAGATACTGGTATGCAATTAGGCAGCGCAGCGCTTGAAATGGGCAACGTACAATACCGCAACGAAATTATGCAAGGTTTAGGCTTAGGGGCGCAGTACGGCGTAGTTTTACCGTTTAGCCGTTCACACGAATCAGAGGCCGATACCATTGGCTTAGATTTAATGGCGCAGGCTGGCTTTAACCCACAAGAGTCGGTAACGCTTTGGCAAAATATGAGCGCAGCAGGCAGTGGTAGCACACCTGAGTTTTTATCTACTCACCCTGCACCGAGCAATCGAATTAATAATTTACAAGCACAAATGAGCGAAGCACTTAGCGAGCAAAGTACGGCTAAATCGCAGGGTAAAAACCCGCAATGTACGCTGTAAATTAGTTTTTATATAAAAAGCCCCTCTAAGCGGTTTACTTACAGGGGCTTTATTTTATTAAGTATCAAGCTATTACTCACTTAGTGCTTGTTTAAACACTGCCTTAAATCGCTCAAAATCTTCTACTTGCGGTAAATGACCTAAATTATCAAGTTCAAACAGTTGCGCATCAGGAATAAGCGCAGCAGCGTGTTTTCCTAATTTGTCGTAACGCCCCAGCTGATAATCTATCCCGTCTTTTTTCCAGTTTCGGCCAGGGCCTGTTCTGTCACGCGTACCAATAATTAATTTAACGGGGACGGTTAAGTCTTTAAATTCAGTGATCACCGGTTGGGTAAAAATCATATCGTAGGTTTTAGCGTTAACCCAAGCAATTTGCTCTTTATCTGGGCCTTGTATTTGCCCTGTAATAAAGTCGGTTAATGCTGAATACTGAGCATTCCATTGGCCATCGTAATAGTTTTTTTGCTGGTACTTTTTAACACCCTCGGGCGTTTTGTTAAGCTCATTTTTATAAAAAAAGTTGGTGTCTTTGTATTTTACATAGTGTAAGTAGTTTTCAAGCCCTATTGGATTAAGCAAAATCAGTTTAGTGGTCGTATCTGGGTACATTAATGCAAAACGGCTCGCTAGCATTCCCCCCATAGAGTGGCCAACAACAATCGACTTTTCAAGATTTAGCGAGTCCATTAATGCATGTGTATGATGCGCAAGCGCCGCAAATGAATATTGATAGTTAGTGGGCTTTGAAGACTTACCAAAACCAATTTGATCGGGGATCAGCACCCCAAACCCAAGCGACTGTAAGTAACGGGCTGTGGGGCTCCAGTAGTCGGCATTAAAGTTTTTACCGTGCATTAGCGTCACTGTTGGCATATTTTTTTGTGTGGGTTTTAAATAAATATACGCCATTTTTAGCGATTGCTTTTGTGATGCAATATCAAAATAATTTACTTTAAAATCATACTGGTAATTTGTTAAAAGTGCATCGTAAAAGAGGGTTTTAGAGGGTTCTGTACTACTGGAAAATGCATTATTAGTAAAGGCTAATAATGCAGACAAACAAATAACTTTAATCGCTGGCATTTCCTTACTCCTATTAAAGGCAAGCACACGGCTTTAATTAAAGTAAGACAATAACTAAGTATTAAAGGCTGTTCAATTAAATAGTTTTCATGGTAAAAAAAAGAGCACTGTTTAAGTGCTCCGTTTAAAAGTAATGTTGACTCTGTTTTACACTGTATGGGCTTAAAAAGTCCACTCAACGTGTATTTGTGGAACCGATTCAGTGACCTCAGTGCCTAGCTTGTTATGCCAGTATTGCAGTTCCATACCCAGTAATAGGGTGTTTTCTTTCATTTCTAACGCGTGGCCCATATCCCATACTAAAATAGGCTGTGCAAGTATCCACGCTTCTACGTCGTTACCAAACTCATCTTCGCGCTCTGCAATGTACTCAGCGTGTCCTTTAAAGCTAAATTTTTGCGAGCCTACGGTAAACGGGTATTCAAAGGCTACATCAAACATCCAGCTATTAGTTTCAATAGGGGCACCGCCTTTTGCTACGCCTTCACTGTCATCAATATAGGCAGTGACAAGTGTTTGAAAAAAGTTGAACCCAGGTACATCCCAGCTTAATTTAACACCCGGTAGGTATTTCATCATTTTGGCATCGCCGGCAACGTTAATTCCGCCAGTAAGGCCTACATCTAATAATGCACCAGCGCCAATTTTCTCACCGCTAATAGCCGATAAGCTTAGCGTTGAATACCATTCGCCGTAAAAGTCGCTATCTTGGTAGCCGTCGGTTGTATCGTCTTTGCTGTAATCAATAAAGAAAAAGTTATCACCGTAATCATAGCCCGATGCATGTTGCAGCGAGTAAACAGTAGTGTCTGATTCTTGCTTAGTAAATGGGTTTTTTTGGTCGCCATTATTAACATGTAATGCGGTACTGCTCCAATTAGCAGCAAGGGCAGAAGATGATAAAGCGATTGACGTAAGGGTAACGAGGGGAAGTAATTTTTTAAATTTCATAATCTGTATTTAACTATAATTTTAGTGACACGCGAAAGCGCGCATTATAGCACAAGGTATTGATATGTAGATTATTATTTTAACATATGTTGCAGCTTATTTATTAAGCTGCAACATAAGATTTTGCACAAAATTTAGGCTTTATTGCGGCGCAAACAAATAACGGCAATGGCAGTAAAAGCTAAAATAAAGCAATAGTAAGATGACGTTGATACTTCCCACGGGCTAATTTTAAACGTAGCACCTAACAGTAATGCTTGAGCACCATAGGGCAGTGAGCCTTGCGTAACACAAGCAAAAATATCAAGTAAACTTGCAGAGCGTTTACCACTTATTTCGCCATCATCAGCAAGTTTTTTAGCAATAGGGCCTGCAACAATAATGGATACCGTGTTATTGGCTATACACACGTTACTGGTTAATACCAACGCAGCTATACCAAGCTGATCAGCTACTTTGCGGTGCCATTTGGCAATCACTTTTGTAATGGCTTGAATTTTTTGTGCCAGAAAATCAAGGCCGCCGTTAATACGAATGAATTCAGATAAGCCACCAATAAACATAGAAAGTAAAAATATTTCCTGCATATCGGTAAAGCCTTTGTAAATATCTTTTACAAAGCTTGCGCCTTCGTAGCTGCCGGTAAAGCCCATTAGCGCAGCAAATACAATACCGCTAAATAGCACCACAAACACGTTCATACCGGCAACAGCCAATACTAAAATAAAGGCATAAGGCAGCACTAATAATAAATCAAAATCTTTAGTTTCTACTGCTTGTGGAGCAGGTGTTAAATAAAGCAGCAAAGCAATGGTTAATACGGCAGCAGGAACCGCTATTTTTAAGTTTTCTTTAAACTTGTCTTTCATTTCACAGCCTTGCGTACGCGTTGCCGCAATGGTTGTGTCTGAAATAATAGAAAGGTTATCACCAAACATTGCGCCCGATACTATAGTACCGGCCATTAGTGCAGGGTCGATACCTGTTTTAACGGATACCGCATAGGCAATTGGCCCTATAGCACCAATGGTACCCATTGATGTACCCATTGCAGTAGAGACAACCGCAGCAATTAAAAATAGCCCTGGTAATAACAGCGACGGGGGAATAAGTGACAAGCCAGCGTTTACAACCGCATCCACACCACCGGTGGCACTTGCTACTGCCGAAAATGCACCGGCAAGTAAGTAAATTAAACACATGGTAATAATGTTGTTGTGTCCTGCGCCTTTAATAAAGGTTTCAACACATTGGTTTACAGTGCCTTTGTTTAAAATAAAGGCAAGCATAATAGCGGGTAGTATAGCAACCGGAGCTGGGAGCTGGTAAAAAGCGTAATCAACCCCTTGCGATTGTAAATATAAACCTGAGCCTAAAAAAAGGGCTACAAAGGTAAGAAGGGGAAGCAAAGATAGAATTGCTTTGTTTTTATTAAATGTTGGCTGCATTGTATTCCTCATAACCAGTTAATATAACCACAGCCAAAACTCCTCTTTTAGCTGAATTTAGTAGATCACTCTTTAATAAAAAAGTAGATGACCACAGCGCCCGCAAGCCAAAGACCAAATCGACGCGAAAGAGAAGTTTAAATGTATAGATGGCTAAAGTAAACTGGTATTGTTATTATTATTTAATTAAGGGCTTACCTGACTATTGCACGACTTTTAGATAATATCTACCGGTGTGCGATTATATGCGGCTAATAATTGCTCAAAGCAAGTTTAGGGCGGCAAATTAGTCAGGGTACGAAACAACAGATCCAACTAAATCAGATTAAGGCAATAACAATGAATCGAATAGGTGTTTTTGGTGCTAACGGCAGAATGGGCTTAGCCCTATTAGAAGCCGCGACAATTAAAGAGCAAACACAACTTGGTGGTGCGTATGTTCGCAGCAGCTCATCGTTATTGGGTATTAATGTAAATCAAGTAAACAGTGCAGCCGACAAAGCCATTAGCTTTAGCGACGAGAGCAAGGTTGCTGATGTTGATGTACTTATCGACTTTACGTTACCAGCAGGTATGCGCAATCACTTAAAAACAGCGCTCGATAAAAAACTGCCTATGGTTATAGGCACCACAGGTTTAACTAGCGAAGACATGGCATTATTAGAAAATGCTGCTAAACATATTCCTATTGTGTTTGCGCGTAACTACAGCGTTGGCGTTAATGTGCTACTTAACCTAGTGCAAACAGCGGCCACTAAGTTTGGTGACGACCTAGATATAGAAGTTTTTGAAGCGCATCATCGTCATAAAATAGATGCGCCCTCGGGCACAGCATTAGCCATTGGTGAATCTATTGCACAGGCTAAAGGGTGGGATCACGATGAAGTAGCGGTATACGACCGCAGCCAAGTAGAAACCGCAAAATCACAAAATGAAATTGGCTATTCAGTACTAAGAGGCGGGGACATAGTAGGTGAACACACCGCCTATTTCGCAACTATGGGCGAAAGGCTTGAATTAACCCACAAAGCAAGTTCGCGAATGACCTTTGCATTAGGAGCTATAAGGGCTGCGCAGTGGTTACAAAATAAACCAGTAGGACTTTATGATATGCAAGATGTGCTAGATCTGAAGTAGTTTAGTTACTTTTTTAGCTGTTTGGGTCTATTTTTGCCTAAAGCGACTTATTTGTAGTATTTATCTAAATAACGTTAGACCTAAATAGCATCTTCATGTAGAATGCAGCCAATTTGCCAAAAATTACTAAATGCGTGTTTCCAATTATACCCAAGTGGCTAGTAAAACCAGGGGTTTCAGTGGGAATGAAAAGAGTTTTAGGCAAGAAAAATGATTGAAGGTTTAGCGTTTTATATCGGCATCATTTAAGACTGCGTAAAACAATTTAAGCTCACAAAAAAATCTGGTTTTGACGATCCCTCTGGGTATTGGCGGGGTGTTAAGCATTTGCTTACTCCCGTTTTTTACTGTTAGGAGGTTTAACTTGACTAAATCCGCTCTGTTAGTCCTAGAAGACGGCACAGTGTTTCGCGGTACTGCAATCGGCGCTGACGGCATGTCAGTCGGTGAAGTAGTATTCAATACGTCTATGACTGGTTATCAAGAAATTTTGACTGATCCATCATACGCGGAACAAATCGTAACTTTGACGTACCCACATATCGGCAATACGGGTACCAACAGCGAAGACGAAGAAGCGAATCAAATTTGGGCTAAAGGCCTAGTGATCCGTGATTTGCCACTGCTAGCAAGTAACTTTCGTAACGAGCAATCGTTAGATGATTACTTAAAACAACGTAATATTTTAGGTATTGCGGACATCGACACCAGAAAGCTTACCCGTATTTTGCGCGATAAAGGCGCACAAAACGGCTGTATTATTGCAGGTGACGAGTTAGACGAAAACAAAGCGTTACAAGCCGCGCAAACCTTCCCAGGTTTAAAAGGTATGGATTTAGCAAAAGTTGTCTCAACCAAGGAAAATTTTGAGTGGCGCGAATCAAGCTGGACATTAGGCCAAGGATTTAAAACCCTTAGCAGCGATGATGAAAAGTTTCATGTAGTAGCCTACGACTTCGGTGTTAAACGTAATATTTTACGTATGCTAGTTGATCGCGGTTGTAAATTAACCGTTGTACCAGCGCAAACCTCAGCCGCCGATGTACTTGCTTTAAACCCAGATGGTATCTTCTTATCTAATGGTCCTGGCGATCCAGAGCCATGTACTTACGCTATTGATGCAATTAAAACCTTTTTAGAAACCGACACACCAATTTTTGGTATTTGTTTAGGGCATCAATTATTAGCACTGGCCTCAGGTGCTAAAACAGTAAAAATGAAATTTGGCCACCACGGTGGTAACCACCCAGTAAAAGACTTAGACCGCGATGTAGTAATGATCACTGCACAAAACCACGGTTTTGCTGCCGATGAAGACACACTACCAAGTAACTTACGTGCCACGCACAAATCGTTATTTGATGGAACACTACAAGGTATTCATCGTACTGATAAGCCAGCGTTTAGCTTCCAAGGTCACCCAGAAGCAAGCCCAGGCCCGCACGATGCAGCCCCATTATTTGACCACTTCATCGACCTGATGCAAGCGCGTAATAACTAATTTAACTGGAGTAATAATGCCAAAACGTACCGATTTAAAAAGCATTCTTATCTTAGGCGCAGGCCCAATTGTAATTGGTCAAGCTTGTGAATTTGATTACTCTGGTGCTCAAGCGTGTAAAGCACTTAGAGAAGAAGGCTTTAGAGTTATATTAGTTAACTCAAACCCAGCGACTATCATGACTGACCCAGAAATGGCCGATGCAACGTACATCGAACCTATTCATTGGGAAGTGGTAGAAAAAATTATTGAAAAAGAAAAGCCAGATGCAGTACTACCAACAATGGGTGGTCAAACGGCATTAAACTGTGCACTTGATTTAGATAAGCACGGCGTACTGGCTAAACACGGCGTTGAGTTAATTGGCGCAACCGCCGATGCAATCGACAAAGCAGAGAACCGTGAACGCTTTGACGTAGCCATGAAAAACATTGGCCTTGAATGTCCACGTGCTGAAATTGCTCACTCTATGGATGAAGCACACGATACGCTAACACGTATTGGTTTTCCGTGTATTATTCGTCCTTCTTTCACTATGGGTGGCACCGGTGGCGGTGTGGCTTACAACATGGAAGAATTTAACGAAATCTGTGAGCGCGGCCTAGATTTATCACCAACAAGTGAGTTGTTGATTGATGAATCACTGATTGGCTGGAAAGAATATGAAATGGAAGTTGTTCGCGACAAAAAAGACAACTGTATCATTGTATGTTCTATCGAAAACTTTGACCCAATGGGTGTACACACTGGTGATTCAATCACCGTTGCACCAGCACAAACCCTAACCGACAAAGAATACCAATTAATGCGTAATGCCTCTATGGCGGTACTGCGTGAAATTGGTGTTGAAACCGGTGGTTCAAACGTACAGTTTGGTGTAAACCCTGATGATGGCCGTATGGTTATCATTGAGATGAACCCACGTGTATCTCGCTCATCAGCACTGGCATCTAAAGCAACGGGTTTCCCTATTGCTAAAATTGCCGCTAAGTTAGCAATTGGTTACACGTTAGATGAACTTCAAAACGACATTACGGGTGGCAAAACACCAGCGTCATTTGAGCCATCAATCGACTACGTAGTAACAAAAATTCCTCGCTTTAACTTTGAAAAATTTGCCGGCGCGAACGACCGCTTAACAACGCAAATGAAATCAGTAGGCGAAGTAATGGCGATTGGTCGTAACCAGCAAGAATCGTTACACAAAGCATTACGCGGTCTTGAAGTAGGCGCAACGGGCTTTAACCCAATTGTGGCACTTGATGACCCAAAAGCGCGCGAAAAAATCATCCGTGAACTACGCGAGCCAGGCGCTGAGCGTATTTGGTACATTGCCGATGCAATGCGCCACGGTATGAGCGTAGAAGAAGTATTTGAACTTACCAAAGTTGACCCTTGGTACTTAGTACAAATAGAAGACATTTTAAAAGACGAAGCTAAAATTGCTGAAGGTGGCATGGCCGGCTTAAATGCAGAGTTTTTACGTAAACTTAAGCGTAAAGGCTTCGCCGACCCACGTATTGCTGAAATTGCTGGTGTATCTGAAGCCGAAATTCGCAAAAAGCGTCATCAGTTAAATATTGTACCTGTGTACAAGCGTGTTGATACCTGTGCTGCTGAATTTAGCTCAGACACAGCTTACATGTACTCAACGTACGATGAAGAGTGTGAAGCTAACCCGTCAGACAAAGACAAAATCATGGTTATTGGCGGCGGTCCTAACCGTATCGGCCAAGGCATTGAGTTTGACTACTGTTGTGTTCACGCAGCCCTTGCGCTACGCGAAGACGGCTATGAGACCATCATGGTTAACTGTAACCCTGAAACGGTTTCTACCGATTACGATACCTCTGACCGTCTATTCTTTGAACCAATTACACTTGAAGACGTATTAGAAATTGTACGTGTTGAAAAACCAAAAGGTGTGATTGTACAGTACGGTGGCCAAACACCACTTAAACTAGCACGTGAACTTGAAGCGAATGGTGTGCCAGTAATTGGTACTTCACCAGATGCGATTGACCGCGCAGAAGACCGTGAGCGTTTCCAACAGTTAGTAGAGCGTCTTGATTTACTACAACCAGAAAACGCAACAGTTACATCAACTGAAGAAGCATTACTTAAATCAGGTGAAATTGGCTTCCCACTGGTTGTGCGTCCATCGTACGTACTGGGTGGCCGTGCAATGGAAATTGTTTACGATGAGCAAGACTTACGTCGTTACATGACCGAAGCGGTACAAGCTTCAAATGAAGCGCCGGTACTACTTGATCACTTCTTAGATAACGCAATCGAAGTGGACGTTGATGCAATTTGTGACGGCGAGCAAGTAATTATTGGCGGCATAATGGAGCACATTGAGCAAGCGGGTGTTCACTCGGGTGACTCAGCGTGTTCATTGCCTGCACACTCTTTATCACAAGAAGTGCAAGATGTTATGCGCAAACAAGTAACCGATATGGCACTTGAGCTTGGCGTAGTGGGCTTAATGAATACACAATTTGCTGTAAAAGATAGCAAAGTGTACTTAATTGAAGTGAATCCACGTGCGGCGCGTACTGTACCGTTTGTATCTAAAGCGACCGGTATTGCACTTGCAAAAGTAGCCGCGCGTTGTATGGCGGGACAGTCTTTAGCAAGTCAAGGCATCACTAAAGAAGTCATTCCACCGTATTACAGCGTTAAAGAAGTTGTTTTACCGTTTGCTAAGTTCCAAGGTGTGGATCCTATCCGTGGCCCAGAGATGCGCTCTACAGGTGAAGTGATGGGTGTTGGCGATACTTTCGCCGAAGCGTTCGCAAAAGCACAATTAGGTGCAAGCAACACTTTACCACGCGGTGGTCGCGCGTTACTATCTGTACGTAACAGCGATAAGTCTCGTGTTGTAGAACTTGCTAAAACCATGAGAGATCTTGGTTTTGAAATTGATGCAACAGGTGGCACAGCAGAGGCTTTAAAAGAGGCCGGTATTGAAGTACGCCGTGTAAACAAAGTATATGAAGGCCGCCCGCATATTCTTGATAACATCAAGAATAAAGAGTACAGCTATATCGTAAATACCACCGAAGGTCGCCAAGCGATCGAAGATTCGAAGGTGTTGCGTCGTGGTGCATTGCAAAACAAAACCAACTACACGACAACCTTGAACGCGGCATTTGCTAACTGTACTGCTAACCAAGCGGACGACCGTAGTAAAGTGACGTCAGTTCAAGAGCTACACCAGCGATTGAACTAAGGAAATGTACCAAGGCCACTAGGCCTTGGTGTTAAGTGAGAAAAGTATGCAATCAATTCCGATGACAGTTCGTGGCGCAGAGTTACTGCGCGAAGAGCTTAACGAATTAAAAACAGTTACCCGTCCTAAAATCGTAAATGATATTGCGATTGCACGTGAACATGGTGACTTAAAAGAAAACGCTGAATACCACGCTGCGCGTGAGCAACAGGGTTTTTGTGAAGGCCGTATTCAAGAAATTGAAGCTAAGCTTTCAAATGTGCAAATTATTGACGTAACTAAAATGCCTAATACAGGTAAAGTTATTTTTGGTACTACTGTCACTATTGTAAATGTAGAAACAGATGCCGAAGTAACCTACCGTATTGTGGGTGATGACGAAGCAGATATTAAAAATAACTTAATTTCTGTTAACTCACCGATTGCGCGCGGTTTAATTGGTAAACAAACAGATGATGCTGTGACCATTAAAACGCCTAAAGGCGACGTTGAGTACGAAATCATTGACGTTGAGTATCTTTAATATTTAGCTCACAGTAATGTACAAGCAAAAACCGATGCAATTGCATCGGTTTTTTTATGCCTAAAAACTAGCTAATAGCAACTTACCCTCATAACCGCATATATAACACCAACCCTCAAAATAGACAGCTGAGTTAAACCGATTGGCATAATTGGATTGCTAAAAAAGCGCGTGCCATTACCCGTTAAAAAATTTATAAATAAAATGGTGACTGCATAAGTGCTAAACACACTCTACGCTTATTCATATTGCATAAAGAGTGTGCGTGTTGATATAGGTACATTCATATAGGTAATGTGTAAATGCATAACGGCTTTTACACAGTGGAATCACTTTATTAAAAGGAACATTCATGGCTAATATACTTTATCCAGCGCCTTTAAAAGTAGGCTCTAAAATTGCTATTTGCTCGCTTTCGTCGGGCTTAAAAGAAAAATACCATGCACGATTAGATAGAGTGATAGACGGTTTAAAACACCGTGGTTACGAGGTAGTAGAAGGGGAGTTTTTACGCCAAAATAAACCCCGCGATGAATTAGATGCAAAAGCGCATGCCAAGCAATTAATGGGCTTTTTGCTAGACGATGAGGTTGCCGCCATTATGCCACCAATGGGCGGAGAGCTGGCAATGGAAATTTTGCCACTACTGGATTTTAACGCCATAAAAGAGGCCAAACCTAAATGGCTGGTGGGTTTTTCTGATGTGAGCACAATTGCCTGTGCACTTACGGCTAAGTGCCAATGGGCAACACTTCATAGTGCCAACCTAATGCAGCTCCACCCTGATGAAACAAACCCCTACAGCTTACAAATTTTTGAAACCATTACCTACGAGTCGGGAAGTAAATTTGAGCAAGGGCCTTCTGCTTATTATCAAAAAAATAAACCCAATTACGCACAAAACCCCGATGAGCTGCTAGCGCCAAGCGAGCCTACCCAGTGGCAGTGCCTAAATTACACTGATGAGCGCACAATAGAGATATCTGGGCGCTTATTTGGCGGCTGCCTTGATACGGTAGGGTTATTGCTGGACTCGCCATTTTTAGCATTGCATGACTTTAAAAAACACAGTGCGAACGAAGGGCTAATTTTATACCTAGAAAATTCAGAGCTTACCCCTACCACCGTGGCTCGATTTTTACTGTCGCTCAAACTTGCCGGTGTATTTGATGATATTAACGGCCTTATTTTAGGGCGCAGTGAAATAACACAAAGTCATCACGATGCATTTGATTACCGCCATGCGCTAGATGTGGCATTGGGTGGGTGTTTATTCCCGGTAATAATAGACGCTGATATTGGCCATGTGCAGCCAAATTTAAACTTAGTTAATGGCGCAAAATGCTCACTCACGGCCGATATTAACCAAGGTAAAGTACTCAATGCCTCACTAAATACTGAGCTTATTTAACGTTTATTTTTGAATAACGTATAAATACACGCGTATAATGCGCAGGCTGTGAACAGATAAGTTCACGGTACATTCTCAGGGCGGGGTGAAATTCCCCACCGGCGGTATGTTTTACTCATTAGTTTTTGAATAAAACGAGCCCGCGAGCGCTTTATTTAATAATCGTTTTTTAATGTATTAAATAAAGGTCAAGCAGATCTGGTGAGATGCCAGAGCCGACGGTTATAGTCCGGATGAAAGAGAATATAGCTTGTAGCGTATGCAAACACGTGGCCTGTGGCTGCGTGTTTAATACCAATTCGCAATAATACTTAATCATTTTGAGCGACACGTTTTTCCAACCTCAAAATAAATCACTTAATTAAGCGGATTGGTATAAGCTGTTTAGTGGCAAAAAGTGCGCAATTTAGTTTGTGTGTTTTGCCATGCCTTTCAGTGTCCTGAATCTATTTATTTTTATGTGGAATATAATAATGATTCAGTCTTTACTTAGCCAATTTGGCGAAAGCCACACCCGCGTAGAAAACGCCATCGCTGCTTTGCAGCAAGGCCAAGGCGTACTTGTTGTTGATGACGAGAACCGCGAAAACGAAGGTGATTTTGTTTTCTCTGCCGAGCATTTAACCACCCAACAAATGGCGGAAATGATCCGCGAAGGCAGCGGAATTGTGTGCCTGTGTATGGGCGATGAGCGTATTAAGCAGCTCGAGCTACCGCAAATGGTAACTCACAACACCAGCCAAAATAATACAGCCTACACAGTCACAATAGAGGCTAAACACGGTGTTACAACCGGCGTATCGGCCGCCGATCGAGTAACAACGATTAAAGCCGCCACTGCCGATAATGCCAAACCCAGTGATTTATCGCGCCCAGGCCATGTATTTGGCTTAAAAGCACAAACAGGTGGGGTTTTAGTTCGCCGCGGCCACACCGAGGCATCTGTTGATTTAATGCAGCTGGCTGGTTTAAAACCGTTTGGGGTTATTTGTGAACTCACTAACCCTGATGGCACCATGGCGCGTTTACCACAGGTAAGTGATTATGCTAATAAACACAGCATGACAGTGGTAACGATTGAAGACTTAGTACAGTACATACAAATGCAAGAATTAAAGGTCAGTTAAGCGTTTTTAAGCATTACCTAAGTAAAACCCAGCTTTATTGCTGGGTTTATATTTTGTAATAAGTAATTAATTACTCGTTTTTATTTGAAAATGTTTCTTGCCTAGGCGGCTTTTTCAAAAATCCTCAGGCTGTAAACTTTGCCTAAATAGTCAGTGCAGCCGCACACAGTTTATTATTTAGGTGAAACTATGAAAATTAACACGCTTTTACTAGCAAGTGCTTTAACAAGCAGTGGCGTATGGGCAGCGCAAAGTAAACTTGAACAGCAAATAACGGCTGCACCCCAAATGGGCATAATGGATAGTTATAATCAGCACATTACCAACGCCCCTTTTTTACTTAATCTCGACAGCCAACCCAAAGAGCAAATGGGCCCATATTTAACACGCCAATATTTTCATGGTACGCAATCAACGTTTGTAAAATGGGTGGCTAAAAAAGGCGGAAAAGTACCGCTTCATAAACACCCTAATGAACAAGTAACGTGGATCATGTCAGGCGAAGCTAAAGTGTTTTCTGGCGGTAAACAATACCTTATGAAAGCGGGTGACATGATGGTGATACCGGCCAATGTACCGCACGAATTTCACTTTACCGAAGATACGGTTGATATTGACTTTTTTGCCCCAGCTAGACAAGACTGGATAGATGGCACAGCTAGTTACATTAAGCAAAAGTAGGGAAAATTATGTTTCTAATTAAATCTAAATTAGGGCTAAGCGCTATAGCCTTGCTAATAAGTGCCTCGGCTTTTGCAAATGACACGGTACCCGCTGAGGTTTACGCACAAACCGACGGTGCTGTGGGCGGTATTACGTATACACAAAACAAGCGCTTTATTTTTAGTTATCACCCTTTTTATAACCCAAAAGTAAAAGTGGGGGAGCTTTTAAAAAGTGGTGATGTGGTGCCATTTCCTAATGCGCAAATGCAAACTCCTTATAAAAGTGATGGCAGCTTAAAAAATCCCGCTAACTATTTAAATTGGGTATTAGGGGTAAGGGCTGATGACAGAGGTAACGTTTGGATACTCGACTCAGGCCAGGCGCAGCCGCGTATTACGCCAAAGCTGATAGCATGGGATGCGCTAAACAATAAGCTTAATAAAATTATTTACTTACCTAGCCCTATATCGGTTGCTCAATCTCAACTTAATGATTTAGCTATATCGAGCAAATACAATACATTGGTGATTGCTGATGAAGGTATTGCGGATGGCGGAAATGGCAAGCAAGCCGCCCTTATTATCGTTAATACTAAAACAGGTAAGAGCCGGCGAGTATTGCAAGGCCACGAAAGTGCATTACCCGATTACACAATGCCAATAATGATTGATGAAGGGACTGATAACCAAAAGCAACTTAATGCCTTTATTGGGGCCGATGGCATTGTGCTTGATAACGCGCAGCAATGGCTTTACTTTGCTCCGCTTAATAAAAAGTATGTTTACCGTATTAAAATGGCCGACATTGCTAACGAGCAATTAACCGATAAACAACTAGGCGAACGAGTAGAGCAATACGCACAAAAACCAGTAAACGGTGGTTTAAGTATTGATGCTGATGATAATTTATATTTAACCATAGTGGGTGAGCGTACTGTGAGCGTTATTGATGCCAAAACACGTACGTACCGTGATTACACGTACGATAAAAACATGATTTGGCCAGATGGTGTAAGCATTGGACCAGAGGGTTACATGTACACCGGCGCTGCGCAATTGCCGCTTTCGGCATAACTTAATAACGGTAATGCTCAAAATAAAGCACCTTATTATATATTTAGATTTAAACCTTTAGCTGAGGGCGTAATAGGGCGCTAACTATAATGTGTAAATTAAGCACGCCTTTATGGCGTGTTTTTTATTTTATTTACTACTTATACCAATCCGCATTAACGCTTAATCATTTTCAGGGGCTAAACGTGTCGCTATCTGCGTTAAAAAATTCTCATTTAGAACGACTAAATAGCGAATTTTTTGCCTTGCTATCAACACGTTTATCCATCCTCAAAATAGATCACTTAATTATGCGGACTGGTATTAAAGCGTGATTATCAATTTTTACAAGATAAAGTTTCAACCTAAATGCGGTTTTTCTGCGCTGACTATTTGGGTATCTTACGGGCATAGGTACTTAACCCGCTTTAGGCTTTAATTAATTATGAAACTATACAGTTACTCTCATTGTCTTTATTGTGCGCGTGTTAAATATGTAGCAGGTAAATTAGGCATTAAGCTTGATGACGTTGTACTTGATTACGACGACACTGAAACACCAACAAAACTAATCGGTAAAAAAATGGTACCTATTCTTGAAAAAGATGACGGCACTGTTATGAGTGAAAGTAACGAAATCATTAGCCTGTTTATTGAACTTGCTGGTTCTAGCGAATCAAACAAGCCAACGCAAGGGGCTATTGAGTGGCAAGATGGCTCGTTTGCGCCTTTATTGCAAATTGGTTTGCCGCGCTGGCCATTACTGGATTTAAAAGAGTTTAAAACAGAATCTAGCCGCATAGCGGGGGAAGATAACAAGCAATCGACAGAGCTTAACTTTGTAAACCTAATAGCATCAACCTCCGAGATAGTTTTACAAGTAAATGAATTTTTAATTGGCACCGAAAAGCAGCTCAATATTAATAATGGTAAAACGTCATTAAGCTTGCTTGATAGCGCTATTTATTTTTCTATATTACGCGGTTTATATTGCGAGCCAACCATTACCTGGCCAGAGCAATTAAACCAATGGATGAACTATCAGGCATTAGAATCTCATGTGCCGTTATTAAGATAGCGAATACTGAAAAAGTTTTAACAGCCAGTACGACTCCCTTCGTATTGCCTTCTTTTGGCCGGTGACCTCGTCACTGGCTTTTTTTATTTAGCTCTGAAAATCACCCCTTTTAATCCAGCACTTAGCAGTGTGCGTGAGCATGGCTGAGTAGTATATTAACAACATTAAAAAATTAGTTACCTATTTACACTACATATTATTAGTGGAATTATTAAGCAGGCTTATTCAACGCTATGAATACGCAAAATAATACCAGGAGCTATTATGTGGGATGAAAGGTATAACACTCAGCAATACGCTTATGGCAAACAGCCAAACGATTTTTTAGCCGAGCACTATAAGCAATTACCTAAAGGTAATGTCATTAGCTTAGCCGAAGGTGAGGGACGAAATGCGGTATTTTTAGCAAAAATGGGTTACAGCGTTACCGCGGTTGATGGCTCAAAAGTAGGGCTTGAAAAAGCGGCAAAGCTTGCCAAAGAGCACAAGGTAAACATTGAGCTCGTACACGCCGATTTAGCGAAGTTTGATTTTGGAAAAGAAAAATGGGATGCAGTAGTGTCTATTTATTGCCCTTTGCCAAGTGCTGTGCGTTCAGCGGTATATAAGCGCGCTGTTAAAGGTTTAAAGCCAGGTGGGGTGTTTTTACTTGAGGCCTATACGCCTGAGCAAGTAAATTATAATACCGGAGGCGGCCCAAGTGTCGATACTAAAACCTCAAAAAGCGACTTACAAGATGACTTAACCGAGCTTAGCTTTATACATTTAGAAGAATTAAAGCGAGAAGTGTTTGAAGGCACATACCACACGGGTTTAGCGTCGGTACTGCAAGCTATTGCTAAAAAATAAAATGAATATCAAAGCTTAGCACTCATTGGCGCTAAGCTTTTTTAATAGGTTTTTATAAAACCTGAATAACTTGCTCTTTTGCTAAGCGAGATTTAGGTAACTTAGCGTTATAATCTTCAGTGCCATCGTGGTAGCCAAGTACCAATGCTACATCACAAATATAGCCATCGAGCTCTTGCTCAAACACTTCACCAATAAGCTGTGCATCTACACCTTCCATAGGTGTCGAATCAACGCCTAAGCGTGCTGCGGCGTGCATTGTGTTGCCCAGGGCAATGTAAGTTTGCGCTTTGGTCCACATTGCATTGTTGCCTTGCTCATCGGTATTCATATCAACAAAAGCAAACGCGCCAAATGCTTGTTCGCGGTTTTCACTTTGAGTACGGCCATTTTTAATGTCTGCATCAATGACTTGTGCATAGTCATCACGTTTATATTTAGGGTTGTAAGCAAATAAAATAACGTGCGATGCAGTTTTAATATGCGGCTGATTAAATTGAAATTTATTAGCAAACGTCGAGTGCATACGCTCTTTAGCTTCGTCTGATTCAATAACAATAAATTTCCACGGCTGCGAGTTAATAGATGAAGGAGAAAGACGCATAGCTTCGTAAATTACATCTAGATCATCTTGAGGAATACGCTTGGTTGTGTAGCGTTTAGTTGTATAACGTTTTTCTAAATCATTAATAATTGGATGGGTCATGGTTATCTCCGTTAAGTGGCTATTTTAGCCAAGTAGTGTCTATATTGAGCCTTTTAAAAAAAAACAAAGCACAAATTACTATTTAATTGGATTGTTATTAAGCCAATTACGCGTTACGTCATCGAGTGGTTGTAAGTTTTTGCATACTTTATAGTCAAGCTCGGCAATGATCTCATTTGAAAAGCGTAATTTATCAAGGGTGTTTAACTGTGCTTGGTTAAACAGCGCTTGTTTATCTTCTCTTAGGAGTAAAACAGCTCTATCAACAACGCCTAGTAACCCTTGTGGTTCTTTAAGCTCACGTATTGTGTGCTTGTAATGCAAAAATTGTGGCTTCCATAACGGCACTACGCACCAGGTTTGGGTGGCCACGACGTTTTCAAACGCGCTAAAACAGTCATGCTCTGTGCCGGTTAAAAACTCATACCCTGCGCTCGTCAGCCCATACTCTTTCATCATATTAATAGAAAAACGGGTAATACCAGCACCGGCATTAATGCCCTGAATTGTTTTTTGCATTTTTGAAAGCACATCAGGCTTTAGCAAATCACTAATTTCGTTTACTGCACTTTGCGGTACGTAATCTGGTACGCCCCAGTGTGCATAAGGCTCATAATGTAAGCCAAGCTCAACGAGTGGCATAACTTGTTCAACATCGGCTTTATAAACACCGTGGCTTGAAGGCAGCCATGCTGAGGCGAGTAAATCTACTTCACCAGATTTAAGGTTTTTAAAGTTATCTCGATGCGGCGCATAAATACGCTCAACGGTAAAGCCCATATCAGTTAAAACATGGCTCACTAAAGAGGCCGTAACATGGTGAAACGATAAATCGGTTACGCCCAATTTTAAATGTACTGTACTCATAATGAATTACTCCATTTTATAGAGCAGCCCATGCTGGGTGTTTGCTGCTCAGGACCTTTGCCTGTGGCCGCAATTTGGCGCATGGCATTAACTAACTCAGGAGTGCGATGTGCATCGTTATTCATTTTTGCATCGTCTAAGCGGCCACGGTATTGCAGTGCCCCGTGTTTATTGAAACCAAAAAAATCAGGCGTGCAAACCGCGCCATACTGTTTGCCTACGCGTTGGTTTTCATCAACAAGGTAGGGAAACAAAAAGCCGTGCTGCTTAGCAAATTTTTCCATATTAGCTGGGGAGTCAGCAGGGACGCTTTTATAGTCGTTCGACATAATAGCTAACACATTTATACCTTCGTTTATTAATAACGCGGTATCTTCGCTTAAGCGCCTTGCAACACGTTGCACATAAGGGCAATGGTTACAAATAAACATGATTAATAAGGCGTTTTCGCCTAGGTTGTCGGCTAAGGTAAAAGGCTCGCCTTGCGGGGTTTTTAACGTAAAGTTGGGCGCTTGCCAGCCAAAGTCACAAATAGGGGTATCCAGTAGCATAACTTAACTCCTAAAAAGCCAGCGGGTATGGCTGGCTTATAAAAATAATTAATTATTTTTGATTAAAGCGAAAACGCGTTAATACGTAAGGTGGCTTTGCATTACCAAAGCCTTGGCTAAATGCAGGGTGCTGGTGGAGCTGATCTTGTGTTACATAAATCCAACCATTGCTCACTGCTAGGCTATCAGGCCATGATAATCGTTTGTCTTGAACAATTATTTCGTAGTGGCCTTTAGTCGTTAAGCCAATGGCATTGTTTTCAAGGTCGGTTACTAAAATACCGCCACCTGGCGCGTAGGTCATGCCATCGCTTGGGTTTTTAGGGCCAAACACTTCAATGCTTTTTGCTTTTTTAGCATCTGAATACGTGCTATCAGCGAGCGTTTTTGCCGGAATACGGTAAACACTTGTGCCTGTAAATGCGCCAAAGTATACCCATTCATTTTTATCATCAATGGTAATTGGGTTTAAACCAAAACGTAGGTTTGTTGTTTCACCTTTTGCTGATTTAGATGCAACAGGAGAGGCTTCGATGACAATATCGCGTTCCTCTGGCATTAGCTTAGCATTGCCCTCAAGTACACGCGTTGATTCGCCGGTTTTTAAATCAACAACAATAAACGCAGGTTTAGTGGCGCCCATAAAGTTACCAAAAGACATATCGGCAATGTAAATTTTGTCGTTACGTTCATCAATAACAAAGTCTTGTAAAAACGAGTTATCAAGTACAGCGTCTTTATTTAATTCAATGGTATTAACTAAGGTATTGGCAACGCTGTCCCAAGCTATAAGTTTTGGGGCTACTTGCTCGCTGCCCATGTCTAAAATCCACACCACACCTTTGCTGTCGCTATGCACGCCAATTACGGCTGCAAGGCCTACTTTGCCAAGCTCGGGGCCGTCAGCCCAATCTTCGTTAGGGAAAGGTTGTTGAGCACCGTTTGCCATAATTTCAACTACTCGCGTTTTTGGTGCATCAAGCGGGTGCATGCTTACAATCATTCGCCCTGCAGGTGTTATAGTTATACCTGCGCCGCGATATTTATTAAAAGTAGTCACCGTTTCAAGGGGGCCAACGTCTGCTGCATAGGCGCTTGAAAAAGCACTTGCGGCTAATGACAGGGTTGCTATTGCTAAAGTGGTTTTTAATCGTTTCATACTGTGATACCCGTTATGCTAAAAAATAGAGTAAAGCGATTTAAATAGCCTAAATGACTTCGCTTGCGTTGAGGTGAATAATAGGTGAGAATTTTTGTGCGATAAACAGGGTAATAATTGAATCTTTATCAAATAATATTGGTTAATTAAAAGGGCGAGCGCTTGCTTTAAACAAATTTTCTTTTTAAACATACTATTACTGCCCAAAAGCTGGGTTTACTAATAAACGCCTTAAAAGATTGTCCTAATTTAATAAATAATGGTTAGTGACTAGCTGTTGGGTACAGTGTAATATTTGCCTTTATATTGATAAACCGCGCAATAGATAAGCATTGTCAAATATAAATAGACAATAAATCACTTTTTGATTGCTCAATACACTGTAAGCAAACCTAAAGCGCTTAATTTTGCCAAAAATAATAATTAAATTATTAAGTTGATAATGGATTAATACACAATGCTTTTAGAAGACTTACAGGTAATTTTAAAAGTGGCAGAGTTTAAAAGTATTACTGCTGCAGCATCAAATTTAGATATGCGCACCGCCACAGCAAGTGCTGCTGTTAAAAGGGTAGAGCAGGCTTTAGGTTTTGAACTATTTATACGCACCACTCGCCATTTAAGGCTTTCTGCAGCCGGCGAGCGTTACATTCCGCAATGCCAGCAAGCATTGGCAATGCTTGAACAAGCCAAAATACACTTAAAAGCGATGACGATATAATTGATGGCGAGCTGCGTATTGCGCTTTCTTCTGATTTAGGGCGCAACATTGTGATCCCCTGGCTTGACGAGTTCATGCAAACCCACACTCAGCTCAGCTTGCGCGCCAATATAAGCGACAGTAATATCGACTTTTATCGTGACTCGGTCGACATTGCACTGCGTTATGGTAAACCTAACGATGCCAGCATGTACGGTTTTAAAATTTGCGATGTACCGAGTATTTTATGCGCAGCACAAAGCTACCTTGATACACATGGCACGCCTGCTCATCCACATGATTTAACAGAACATAAAGGGCTGTTTTATCAACTGCAAGATATAATTAAAGATGTATGGGTATTTAGCGATGCCAGCGAAGAGTTTAAAGTAAAATTGCACGGTGGCCATGCGGCTAACGATGGCGATTTAGTAAGGCGCTGGTGTGTGTCGGGCAAGGGGCTGGCGGTTAAATCGTGCTTAGATATGTCTAATGAATTACTTGCCGGTAATGTCATAAGTGTTATGCCAAACTTTAAACCCACGCCTACAGAGCTTTGGTTGGTGTGCCCAAGTAGGCAGTCAATCACTCCGGCGGTGCGCTTACTTCGCGATGCCTTTAGAGAAAAAAGCGCCAGTATTTTAAAAGCCCTTATTGCAAAAGGGATTATTGATAAAAGCGTGCTTGGCTAATGAAGGACTGATAATGCAAGTTGATGATATTAGAGTGTTTGTGCCGTGTAAGAATTATCAGCAATCGTGCGACTTTTATCAGGCGCTTGGCTTTACTATTGAGCCTGCATCAGCTGATTTAAGTATTGCAACATCAGGTGAATGTAGTTTGTTTTTATACCAATCGTGTTAAGTTATTAGGCATTTATAGCGACAGATAAATAGCGTGATAACAAGGCATAAATATCGACATGTAGTTGTTCTACATAAGAAATTTATAACGCTGTTAGCGCTCTATTTAGCACGATAGAATGATTAAATATTTAAGTCGATTGGTATTAATCGTTACTACAACCAAGAATTTGCTGAAAATTTAATGCTGCAATTGTGCGTATTAAACATAAACGAAGCCTTTAACACTATTAGTAAGTTAACTCACTTTGATATTCGCTTTGAAGGGATAAAACAAGAGCCGTGGGGTAAAGTGATTTATTTATGGGGACCATCTGGTGAGCTTTTACACATTACAGAGCTCAATTAACTTAAAAAATGCCACCCATTTTAAGCTGGTGGCATTACCTTATTATTAACTTAGTTTTTCATTAAAAAACGCTAAGGTACGCTGCCAAGCAAGTTCTGCTTTTTGCTCATCATAACGCCCAGTAGAGTCGTTATGAAAACCATGATTAGCGCCTTCGTACATGTGCATAGTGTACTCAACATTGTTAGCTTTTAAGCTTTTTTCATAATCAGGCCATGTAGCGTTAACGCGATTATCAAGCTCACCTAATTGAATCATTAAAGGCGCTTTAATATTTTTGTGCAGTGACTCACTGGCAGGTGTGCCATAAAAGGGCACGCCCGCGCTCAGTAAGTCACTCTCAACCGCTGCTAAGTAATTAACAATGTAACCACCAAAACAAAAGCCTACAGCTCCCAGTTTGCCGTTACTATTAGAATGATTTTTTAAAAAGTGAGCCCCAGCTACAAAGTCGTTTTGAATTTTAGCTCTGTCCATGGTTTTTTGCATGGCGCGGCCTTCATCGTCATTGCCTGGGTAGCCACCAAGCGCGAAGAGTGCGTCGGGTGCAAAGGCAATAAAGCCTTTTTTGGCTAAGCGCCTGGCTACATCTTTAATATATGGGTTTAAACCACGGTTTTCGTGAATAACTAATACAACCGGCAGTTTACCTTCAATTTTGCTAGGTACTGCTAAGTAGCCTTTGCCTTTACCATGCCCGTTTGGCGAATCAAATTCTTCGTAGGTGGCTTTAATATCATCATCGTTAAATGATACTTGCTCTGCAAACGCATAATTAGGTAGCAGTGCACTGGTTAGTACGGTCATTGAAAAACCAAGGGCAGCTAATCCACCTAGTTTTTTCATAAATGTACGTCGGTCCATTAAACCGTGGGCGTATTCGTCGTACCAATCAAAGGCTTCTTGCGGGATATTATCTGATTGCGGGGTATTCATGGCTGCTCCTTAACTTTATTATGTATATTTATTATTTAAATACCATAACGTATTAGGGATAAAAAACGAGCAATATTTTTCTCAATTATTAGGACTGTTGAAGTTATCCATCAAGCAAGCAAAGGAGCACATTCCTTTGTTGTGTGGAAATTAAAGAAACCATTTCAATGTGATTTAAATCTTTTACCTCATACATGCTCACTTTTGAGTTGTTAAGAGTAAGCAACCTATTATATGGACTCACTTTGTCTGCATTACTTGAAAAGATGTAAGTTTGCCTAGCATGCGGGGTCTTATTTAGATTATTTAATATTGAGTTTAGTTAGAGGTACTTCACTTTTTTCAATTATCTTAGCCGCGACTTCGTTTAAATAATCATCGCCTAATAGTTTGCTATAAATAGGGTGTGATAAGTTAGCAATTGTGGTTAGTGCGGCCTCAAAATTAATCATTGGGGCATAAAGTATATGCTTACTAATGTTCAGCTTAGATGCAAACTCAACTCCCGCAATTGCGCCCATTGAGTAACTAATTAAGGAAATATCAGTGTAGTTTTCTTTATTTACATAATTGACTAGCACATCAAGCGAGTTTAAACCAAATCTAAACTTCTCGTATTGATTACTTGCAGGCATCACTATCACATTTTTTCCAGTGACATGGCTAAGCCATCTTGCTTGCATGGTGTAAATCAAGCTGTCTACGCCATACCCTGGAAAGATGATTAAAAGCCCGCTATTTTGGCTGTTTGGTAAATTATCAAGTAAGTTGGTATTCAAAAACCTCATCTTCAGTGCTTCCTCCAACAATCAAACTTAACGAAAGTGTATTGCCATCGAGTAGGTAGCTTTCGATATCCTTAGGTGAGATAAACCTAAAATCAAGACAATCTACTTCGCTGCTACAGTAATGGGTTCGTACTCCAGATAAAGCGATAGAGCTCTCAAATTCTTTAGGGAAAACTTTCTGCGGAGGCTTAGTTATTTGATAAGCAATATAGCTCTGGCACCCACTTAAAAAAATAACTAAAGAAATAATCAGTATGTATAAGCGCATTAAAGTCCCTTTAATTTTCAAGCAAAAATTTTTTGATTAATTAATGCCTGACTTCCCTTCATCTTCGCCTATCAAAAAGTCGAGCCCCACAAAGGCGAACGATATAGCAATGAAGCCAAATAGCATTAAGTTACGGTTATTCTTTTTAAACCAAGTGTGGTTAACACAGCAAAAACAATAAATAGAATAAGTTGTACAAGTGGCATAGTTACATCCTTTTATGCGTGGGTCTCCATATACGTGCCTAACTTACCAGCTTAAAATAATTTAAACAATTGACTTAAAAATAAAAAGCTCGGGAAATTCCGAGCTTTTTTAGTGAGTTACCAAAGTGACGTGTTACGCCATAGCGTCGTTGGCTACAGGGTATTTAGGGTCTTCAACAATGTTAACCTCAACTAAATCACCGGCTTTTTGTAATACCACGGCGGCCAACAAGTACTCGAGCCCAAACATAATAATAAAGGCGGTGGTGACTACAGCCATAGAGCCAGCAGCACCCGAAATCATACCAGGGCGGCCGCCAAACACGGCGGTAATAAAGCCAACAAAAAACGAGCCATAAAGCCCCATCATTGGGTCAATTCCCGCTACAAAGGTAAACGCAACGGCTTCGGGAATGAGCGTAAGCACAGCGGTTAAGCCCGCTAATACATCATTTTTTAAATTATCGCTGCGTTTGCTTATTAAATCAAACATAGGGTTCCTTAGGGTGCATAAATAAACTAGATGCCATAGCGCTTTAAGCGGATAGCAGTATGTTTAGGTGTTTTAAATTTACGTGTATAGGGCGTGTTGATCTTTGCGGATTGAGATTTGTTCAATCTAGGGGCGATCAAATCGCGGCGCGAGGTTTGTAACCTAGTGGGCTCGATAACTGCTCCTGCGTTATTCTAATGACTTACATCCCTGTAAGAATAAGTAAAAACCGAGCAAAGATTCCGCGTCCTGCTCACGCCCCTTACCTACATCCATGTAGGCAACAAAGAGTTTATCGCCCCTAGGCAGAACCCAAAGGGCAGCGTATGTTTGGCATTTATGCTACGTTATCGCCTATTTATGGGGAGTAACCACACTTCATAGGCTCTGCCTTGCCTAAAAACCAAACATACTGCTGCAAATTCAAACGCCAAAGGTCAACACGCCCACGTTATTAGAGCTAAGTGGAGGGCACTTAACTGACAAGCGGCTCAAAACCATTGCGGTGTGAGCTTAATGCTAAGCAATAAAATTATAATGCGTTAGCGATGCTTTAAATTGAGGGCGCATAATACGCTGATATCATTAAAATAATTACCCATAATTTATTTGAAACACTTTATAAAAACTATTAATAATGAAGTGCAATATTTAGGCAATAAAAAGCTCGGCGTATTAGGTCGAGCTTTAATGGTTGGGAGAGAAACTTTAATTATTTGGCAGTGGGTGTCGGTTGAACACTTATAGGCTGCGATTTACCAAGTAGCTTACGGGTAAGGCGCTTAGCGTCTTCTAGTGCTACGTATTGGCAAGGTATAAGTATTAAAGTAATTACCGTGGCAAATAGCACACCAAAGGCCAGCGATACCGCCATAGGAATAACTATTTTAGCCTGTAAGCTGGTTTCCATAATAATTGGCATTACCCCAATAAATGTAGTGATTGAAGTGAGCAATATAGCTCTAAAGCGCTTTGCACCGGCTTGCATAACGGCCTGTTTTACGGCCATGCCTTCTGCGCGTGCTTTATTTACAAAATCAACCATTACGAGGGAGTCGTTTACGACTATGCCCGCTACCGCAATAATGCCAAACATAGATAGCCCGCTCATGGTCATACCTAATATTACGTGACCAAACATTGCACCTACTACACCAAATGGAATAACCGACATAATAATAAGCGGCTGCGAGTAAGAGCGAAGCGGAATGGCCAATAAGGCAAATATAATCATCAACGATATAGCAAAGTCGCGTAACTGCTCATCGGCACTGTCCATTTCTTCTTGTACGCGCCCAGCCACATTACTTTTAACGCCTGGGTAGCTTTTAAGCAGTGAAGGTAAATAGGTATCGCGAATTTCTTGTGCAATAGCAAACGGCTCAACTTGGTCAGTATTTACTGCTGCCCACACATTAACAGTACGGTTTGAATTTTCACGGCGAATACGGTTTACACCATCTACTAGCCTAACTTCGGCTACTTCGCTTAACGGTACTTCTGCGCCGGTTGGGGTAATAATACGCGCATTTTGAATGTTGCTAATTGAGTTACGCTCGCTTTCTGGGTAGCGTATCATTACTTTAATTTCTTCGCCTTCGCGTAAAATACGCTGTGCTTCTAATCCGTAGTAACTAAAGCTTACTTGCGATGCAACGTCGGCAAGTGTAAGTCCCATGCTGTAGGCCAGAGGTTTTAAATCAAGCTGTACTTCGTCGGTGGCACTTTGCAGTGAGTCGTTTACATCGCCTACACCTTCCATGCTTTGTAGTTTAGCTTTTAATTTACCAGCGACTTCTTTTAGCTCATCGGCATCTTTGCCTTGTAGCCTAAAACTTACGTCGCCGTCATCACGTCCGCCGCTAAAAATATTATCTTGAATATTAAGCGTTTTAACACCTGGAAGCGGGGGCATTTGTTCGCGCCACAAAGTGCTTAATGCAAAGGTGTCGATAGGGCGCAAGTGTGGCTCTACTAAAATAGCCATAATGTTTGCTTGAGTACGCCCACGTAAGCTTACCGATAAATCGCGGATCATGCTTTGGCCGTATTGCTCTTCAAGCTCTTTATCTACTTTGAGTAATACATCTTCTATTTTACGGGCCGTTTCAAGGGTGGCTTGCTCCGAAGAGGCCAGGTTCATTTCAAGCGTAATACGCGGAAAATCATGCGGTATTTTAGGGTTAGGCACAAATTTAACTAAGCCGCCTGCAAACATACCTGCACTGACTATTAATATACATAAAAAGCCAATAATTACGGTATAACGATAATGTATACAATGACCTATAAAAGGCGTGTAATAGTTTTGTACAAAATGTTTTAAGCCACTATCAACCACATTACGCAGTTTATGTAATGGGTTTTTAGGGTTAGGTTTACGTGGGTTCATGGCTGCAATATGCGCAGGTAATATTAGCTTTGATTCAATCAGCGAGAAAATCAAACACAATATAATAACCACACCAATGGCTTTAGAAAACGCAGCGCCTGGGCCCGATGCCATAGCTTGCGGTAAAAACGCCGCGATAGTGGTTAAAACCCCAAAAGTGGCAGGCATTGCAACGCGCTTAACTCCGCGAATGACATTATCAAGGCTATGGCCGTGTTTTTCTATTTCGGCACTGGCAGACTCACCCACGACTATGGCATCGTCGACCACAATGCCGAGAACAATAATAAAGGCAAATAACGACACCATGTTTATGGTGATGTCTAAAAAGCCAATTGGCATAAACAAAAAGGCACCTAGAAAAGACACCGGTAAGCCCATCATTACCCAAAAAGCTAAACGCAGCGGTAAAAACAGTGCCAGCACTATCATTACTAAAATACCGCCCCATACCATGTTGTCGATCATCATATCGAGTCGACCTTCAAGGTAGTAAGTTAAATCAACAATAGGGGAGAGCTTTACGCCTTGTGGAAGCTTTGATTGTGTTTCTGCCATGTAGCCCTTAAGAATTTTAGCTACATCGGTAATGTCTTGATCTTTAGAGGCATCTACTTCAAACGTGAGTGAGTTTTTACCGTTATATTTAGAGTAAAGTAAGCCTTCTTCAAAGCCATCATTAATCGTCGCTACATCGCCTAAGTTAATCTGTGCGCCATCGGCAAGCGTTATAAGCGGAAGCTTTGCAAATTCACCACCACGGTAGGCTTGTTTTTCAACACGCATTGAAATATAGCCAGTGTCAGAGCGAATTTGCCCTGCCGACATATTGGTAGAAAAATTTTGCACTGCACTTGATACATCTCTAAAAGTCAGGCCATATTCACGTAGTTTGTCGGGGCTTATCTCTATGCCTATTTCGTAATCTAGGCCACTGTAAAAGTCGACTAAATTAACGCCAGGCAAGGCGAGTAGTTCATCTTTTATGTCGTTACCTAGCTCTTTAAGCTGGTAGTAACTCATGTCGCCATAAAGCGCGAGGATCATCACCTCTTGCTGAAATTTTTCTCGTTGAATAACGGGGCGTTCCATTCCTGCCGGAAAGGTATTGATAGAATCAACTTGCGCTTTTATTTCGTCTAGGGCTTCTTGTAGGTCGTATTTTTCTTCTATTTCTACCCACGCTTGCGCATAACCTCGGTTAGAGTAAGTGATTAAACGTTTTATACCCTCGGTACCCTCAAGGTTTTCTTCAATTTTTATGGTTATGCCTTCTTCAACCTCTTGCGGGGCTGCGCCTGGGTATACCGCTTGAATACTCACCCAGTTACTTTCAAACTGCGGAAATGCCTGTTTACGAATTGTCAGTGCTGTTAAAAGCCCGCCAATTAGGATAAAAATCATGATGAGGTTTGCCGCCACTGGATTACGTGCAAACCAAGCAATTAAGCCTTTTTCTGAGGTACTCATGGTGTATCCTCTTTAAGTGCTAATTGAGTCACATCGCTTTTAGGCTCAGTGCCTTCCAGCTTAACCGCCATGCCTTCTGTTGGGTATTCAAGGGCAGAGGTAATAAGTTGCTCACCACTGTTTAAGCCTTGGTCCGCAATCACCATACCGTTTTGTTCACGTACAATATTAAGCGTTTTAAAACTCAGGGTGTGATCGTCGTTTAAAATAGCAATTTTGTTATTTTTAACTAAATGGTGCGGCACTATAATCGCGTTATCAAGCGCGCGGCCTTTTATGGTGGCATTTATATAAGAGCCAAAACGCAGTGGTTTGGTGTTATCAGCATATGGGGTGGGCAGCTGAGCAACTAAATAACTCATACGGCTGGTTTGATCTACCACACCTTCACTACGTACCACCTTGGCTTGCCATGTTGTTTGCTTGCCGGCAAATTCAGCGTTAAGCGTAACCAATGCGCCAATACCGCCGTTATCTAAGTATTGCAGCTCTTTATCTGCAACTGGTAAACGTACCTCTGCAACTGAGGTAGCGCTTAGCTCGCCAAACTTGCTACCCGCACTAACCACTGAGCCTAAGCTAATGGTGCGTTGATTTATTATAGCGTCGTAAGGGGCTTTGATGTACGTGCGTTCTAAATTACGTTTAGTGCGTTTTACACGGGCTTGGGCAGAGCGAAAGTTTGCCATTTTTTCTGCAAGTTGTGGTTTACGTAAATAAAGCTCCGATGCAATTGCATCGCTTGAGTCTGATTTAATACGTTCCCATTCGGCTTTAGCTACGTGAGCTTGCGCGCGTTCTATTTCGAGCGCTGAACTTGCTTGGGCAAGGCCTGCTTCGGCCTCAATTAAATCAGCCTCGTAATCATTTGGATCAATTCGTGCTAAAATATCGCCTTGCTTAACAAACGCGCCTTCAACAAATTGTTCGGCTACTGAAATAACTTGCCCGCTTACTTGTGCAACCAGTTCTGTACGGTCTTTAGGTTTTACTACGCCGTACGATTTAACATCGAGCGTTATTGCATCAATGTTCACGTTTTGCGCAGCAACAAGTGGGCGAGTGTCTTGCTCTGGTTTTTCTTCTGGTGGCGTTTTCATGGCTGAAAGGCCAAAAGCGAGTGCAATCCCGGCTGCTAAAACCGCGACTGGTAATAAAATTTGTTTTTTAGTAGCCACAAGGCATTCCTTCATATATTTGGTGACAAGGCAATAATACGCAATAAAGTGTTTACAAGGCGTTTTAAGATGTAACAAAGCATTACATATGTGTATTACAGATAAATAATGGGCTAGGCAGGGTGTTAATTTAAATACAGAGGCCTAGCTTTAACTAACAGAGGTATTTATGAAAACAGAGCCTATGGCATGTCGCTTAGGCTGCGGCGCATGTTGCATTGCCCCAAGTATTAGCTCGCCAATACCCGGTATGCCAAACGGTAAAAAAGCCGGAGAGCGTTGTATTCAGCTTGATGAGAACAATTTATGTAAACTATTTGGCGATGAAAGCCGCCCTAAAGTATGTAGCGATTTTAGCGCCACATTTGATGTATGTGGGTCAACTAATGCAGAGGCTCTAGCGCTTATTACCAAACTTGAGCAGTTAACCTAGCTTACGGGGTTAATACACATATATTTACATTTATCTATTACTGAGTAATTTTTTAAGTAATTAAAAGCTGCGCTTTTCACGCGAGCAAGCTCTGCGTCTTGTATCTCTCGTTGATAAATGATTAGCTATCATTTATCACATCGAAGTCAGTGAGCTTGCCTGTGCGTCTAGTATTTAATACTGCTCCGTAGATAAAGCCCTGACTTTCTATTCTCACAAA
>Ga0209756_1000057_pt1 | contig 100435 bp, 103 predicted proteins | sample ETNvirenome_6_85_FD_184071 | JGI IMG/M metagenome (GOLD analysis project Ga0209756, IMG submission 184071) | Marine viral communities from the Pacific Ocean - ETNP_6_85 (SPAdes) (version 3) | ecosystem: Environmental > Aquatic > Marine > Oceanic | place: Pacific Ocean | collected 2013-06-19 | reverse complement strand
CCAATCATGCGTACTGGTCCAGTTCTGCAACATACCCCCCAGCCTGATGCTGGGTAGAGGTGGGATCTTCATCCCTTCGGTTCTCAGAGTGGATGTACTCTTCCTGACCACAGAGGAGCGCGACATGCTCCCAGTCCTTATTCTCTACCGCACGGAAGAGCGTAGGGATGCAGGAGGCTTTCACGAAGCCTGCCACATCGTACTCAAGAGCAACCCAGCCACCTGCTGGATTCAGAACGGCAACCTCAACCTCGGTGCATTCACCGTAGGCATCATCCTTGTCCTGATTGGACGAGTAGTGCGAAGTCCCACACCCGATGGAGAGGGTGTAGCCATTGTCGAAGGTGTATTGCACGCCACCTTGCTGCGTGATTCTGATCGTGTTGTTCATGGGTCTATTATATCACCCCTTGGGAGGGGATGCAAACCTTTTCTGGAATTTATTTGCAGATGTTTGGCAGAAAAGTTAGTTCCTCACTATTAGGATTCCCCATTTGGCCCCCCCATAGATGGTACATCTTATTTTTGTTATATCTAAAATTCCCAAAAATAAGAAAAAACAAAAAAAATTGGGACCCCTATTTTGGGACCCCTATTTTGGGACTCCTAATATGTTGGGACTCCTATATAATTATATGAGCTTAGGTAGAGTATCAAAGAGTGGTAGGCGGTGTTCCTGGCTGGGGTTTGGGTCAAGGTCTGCACCTGTTATTTCAGGTGGGGTGCCTAATCCTTATGATTTAGATTTTGGGTACTATTTAGGTGTACCTTTCTATCATTTTATGAGTAATTGGGAAACAGCAGGAGCGGTGTTAAACTTTACAAAAAGAGGAGGTGGACAAGCAATAGTAGGTGACAGAGTAGAAGCTTGGAAAAATACCTACCTCACTCCAGGAGAAGGAGAGGCTCTTGTTGCGAAAGATGTTAACGGTGAGAATTATTTTGGGATCAATGGGTATCCTACTTTAGTAGAAACAGATTATGGTGGTAAGAAGCTAAAGGGGTTGAAATTTACAGGCACTGAGTACCTTCAAATAAACGGTTCGACCGTTACAAATGTTTACAATCCTCCTGGTCCGATCTTCTCAACAGGTGGAGCATCTTGGGCGGGAAACACAGGTGCTACCTTTGTGCTTGTGATTGATTCTAGTGAGCATATTCAGGATACTGGAAGTGCAAGTGTAGTGCAATCTTTATTGTATAGTCGGCAACCAAGTACCTCAAGCGGTGAAATTGTTCCAATGACATGGCCTACTACTGAAGACTATGGAATTCAGTTTTTCAGGAATTGGAAGTCAAGTCCAACGAACATCCATGGCACTGAGTTGGCAGTTGGACCGCAAGGTGTTATGCAAGGCATCACCTGGGCAACTAACGGTTTAGTGCGTAGTCCAATACAAGGCTTTGGTGGTGCTGAAATGATTAATATTCCTAACGACCAAGAGGGTGCCAATCTTGAATATGGTGCTGGTCTTAATTTTGCAGCAAGGTGGGCAAATCCAGGAATACAAGTAATTTTGCTAGAGTATGATAATGTTAATCAATTAAAGCACCAAGATGCCCCTGGCTTTGGAGTAGACCGAGCATATGAAGGTCCCCAAGTAAAAATATATGGAATGTCAAATCCTAACACAACAGGGGACTGGGGGACTCCTTGGAATGGACTTGATCTTACGGTTCCTAAGATTACTTTTACTAACCCCATGTTACGAAACCATAATTTGTTTAATGATGCTCATTTATTCTTAGGTGGCGTTCCTGGTTATAGATTACAGTCTCCTTATAATAATCCGACAGGTCATGGCTTTAGAGGAATCATCTACGAGGTCATGATGGTTGAAGGGGTTTTATCCCCATCTGACAAACAAAGATTACAGAAAATTTTAGAGCGTAAATACCCACTTTCACTATAAATATAACATGCCTGAAAATAAATCCAACTTAGAGAAAATCAAACTAGATCTTAAGCTAAGACTCGCTAAAGCTAAAGAACAGGGGGTATCCCCCTTAAGTCCCCTAGCCCCTGATCTGATAGAAAAGTTTAGAAAACTATTACCTCCTTCTGATAAAGACAAGAACAAGACATAAGTAAATTTTATTTCTATTAGCTTGTAACCCTAATATGTTGGGACTCCTATATAACTATATGAACTCATACGAAAAAATTTATAATATATTAACGGAAACAGTTAACCCTCAGCTTAGAGCAACATCACAGGTTAGTTCTAAAGCAAGGAGAATGACCAAACCTCGGATTGAACGAGGGTCTCCTATGAGCCGAGAGCATGCGGGATCCGAAAAAATTCCAGGAACATGGGGATCAGGAGACCCAGAATTCCACGGTCATGATAAGAGTCTTAAGCGACGAATGACTAGAAGACATGGAAGTGTTGAAGCTGCTCAAGGCCATGCTTTGACTCCAGAAGGAAAAAAAGAAGTGCTGGCATCACAAATGAAATTCCAAGCAAATGACCCAAGAAGGAGAGGAAACCCAGATAAAACTATAGCAAAATGAACACATACAAAAGAATTTATAATATATTAACAGAAGGTGGAACAGGCATGATGGCTAGAAGGCGCAAAAGGCGTACAGCAAGGAAAGCGAATTCCATCTACGATCTCAAACACGGAACAATACGTAAGCTTAAATCAGGTGAAAAACCCGCTAAGGACGCAGATGATGCGTTCTTACAGGGATCGGGTGATCGTGATCGCGTTGGCGTTCCACCATGGTGGGGGCGTCGGGATCGCGTTGGCGTACCGACCCAGGTGTCTGATCGGTTGCCTTCGGGGCACCGACGCGATCCGAGCAAAGGACTTGAAGGAACAGGAAGAGTTAAATCCCGTGAACGAGATGAGCGTATCACTACCCCTACAAGACGGGTCCTGAAGGGATATGAGACCGAGGAAAACCTCAGGAAGCTAACCATCAGAGGTAAATAATGAACTCTTACGAAAGAATTTATACTTTGTTAACAGAGTGGGTTGATCCCGATGTACACAAGGATGTAATAACAAAAAAATATGGCAAGAAAGCAGGAAAGGAAGCTGAAGCTACTAGGACAAGAAGAATACTAACTCTTAAACCAAAAATAGATAGGGATATGTTCAATGTTGCTAAAAGTCTAGAGATGCCTGGGGCTAAACGGAAAACGGATACGCCAGCATCTTTTCGAAGAGCACACACAAGGGGACCAGGGCCTGAGGGGAGCGGCTATTCCAGACGCTGGGCCTCGCCAAGCAGTCGTTCACAAGCGGAGAGGGAGGGGTGGAATAAAATATGAACTCATACGAAAAAATTTATAATATACTAATAGAATCAAATAGCTCAGGAAGGGCTGGAAAACCAAGTCGAGGGACCACGGGGGGAAGAGGACGAGGTGTTTCAGATAACCCTGATCCAGAAGCGAGAGCATTGGCACATAGACAAGGGTATCATGGGTCACAACAACCAGGATTCCATGGAGCATCAAAGCCAGTAGCAGCGAAGACCTCAGTGGACTCAACACCGAAGAAGCGAAGTCCCGAGGAACTGAAGAGAGCGTTGCAAACATGGATGACACACCAAAGAGCGCAAAGGGCACAACGAAGTAGTCGCACAGGCCCATTCGGATGAACTTACATGAACACATACGAAAAAATATATACTTTATTGACAGAGGGTATTAGGAGGACGGAAAGGCAGATTAGGTCTGCTCACAAAAGAGGTGATCGTGCTGAGGTTGCTCGATTGATGAGGAAAGGTGGAGCACAAAAAAAAGAAGGCGAGGAAAGATTCGAGGCTGCAAAAGGCAGAGCACAAAGATTGATAGATATGGGACAAGACCGAGATGATATCGAGGTTTCAGATATATACCCAAAAATGAAACGAGGCTTCCAGCATAAGCGTGAAGCAGGAAAAGCGATGGATGACAGAGGGTATGTGCCTGAACTCTCATGGCACCACGCACGAACTAAGGTTGGGGGTCGAGCCTTAGCTAGAGGAATGGGAGGTCCCCCTGTAAAACCAAGGGGGCGAATTTCACAAATGGATTTCGAACGAAAGTTTAGAGACACAGGAAGACAAACCCCAGAGGGAAGATGAACACATACGAAAGAATTTATGATCTACTAACAGAGGAGTCTTTAGCGCAACAGACTTCACCTAAAAGTAAAAAGAAAAAAAGCAAAGCTAGAGTTTCTCTTTTACGCAAAAGAGCAGAGCACGAAGGCGAAAAGACAGGTAGGGCCGAAACAAGAGGTGAAATTACTTGGAAACAAGCTGATGAGCTTATGGGTAAGCACGAAAAAGCCACTGCTCATCATGGGGGTGGTACTACTGAAACTAGAAGAAGATTCAGAAAAGGAATGACAAGAGGAGCCCGAGTTTTCCCTCGTAGCCCAGAAGAAATGGCTCGCGCTGGAATCCAAGTTAGAAGGAGAAGAAGATGAACTCCTACGAAAGAGTTTATAACTTGTTAGTAGAAGGACCAACTCCCGAGGAGTGGGAAGCTGGTCAAAGGATCTTTAGGAAGTACAGAGAATTCAATCCTGGGGCAGCGAGGTTTAGACCTACTGCTGCATCAAAGAAAACAACAAAGAAAACAACAAAGAAAACAACAAAAAGGGGTGGTAAGTAATGAACTCATACGATAGACTTTATAATATATTAACGGAAAGTACTCCCCTTGGAAGAGAGGAAAGTAAGACCGTAGGAAAGAAGCACGCAAGATTGCGTTTTTCTAAATTTGAACCTCAAGCGGAGCGCGAACGGGGGCTTGCGAGGGTCGAAGGGGGCGAAGCCTTACCAAGAGGCAGAGTTAGACTTAGAACCGCCGCAAGAACGAGAAGCAAACCAAAGCCAGCCCCTAACTTGAACCTTGTTCGAGCTGCTGGCTCTAGCGAAGGAGTGCCGAGGATGTTCTCTGGAGGCTCTGCTTGGACACGCCCCACACCCCAGGAGATGTAGTATGAACACATACGAAAAAATTTATAGTCTATTAGTAGAAAGATCTGCTTTACCTAGAATAGACAAAGAGGGAGATGTTGATCTAGGGGGAGCCTGGAGTGGTGATCCTGAACATGTAGAGTCTATGAAAAGGAGAAGAGGGGACTTAGCAAAACACTTAAAAGCCATTAAGGCAGGGAAGAAACAGCCTACTCAGAAGACTGATGACACACGCAAAGCGAATGAATTTGGCGAGGTAGAGGTGAATCCTGCGAGGAGTGGCCCTGGTGGAGAAGGCGGGAGAAGAACACACGCTCAAGCAGCAGGAGATATAAAGAGTGATTTAATGCATTCTAGGGGCAGAGAGGCTGATGATGTGCGGTCAGACTACGAGAGGCGTATTGCTGCTAGAGAAAAACAGGCTAGTCGGCTTAGTCAACGAGGAAAATAATGAACTCCTACGAAAGAATTTATAATGTGTTAATGGAACAAGGGGACATTTCTAAAGCAAAAAAACCAACAGGTTTTAGCGGTCCACAACTTGGGGGTCAAAGAGTACACCCTGGAACAATGTCTCCTGTACGACAGAGGGTAAACCCCGCTACTGGAAGAAGAGAAAGGGTTCCATTAGTTAGAGGAAAAACCCCACCAACCCCTCCTAGACCCGACCCCAAAAGCTTAGGATAAAAAATGAACTCCTACGAAAGAATTTATAATTTGTTAGAAGGACAAGGACTTAGACCTAGACCACGCGAGAGAAAATCAACACCTTCTACACGGCCCTCGACGGAAGCTCCAACAGAAGAGTACGGTCCAACGAATTTTGTAGGAATAAGATTACATCCAAAATCTAAAGCAAGATTACTTCAAAATCACCCTAACCTACATGATACCGTACACGGAGATCATATTACTCTCCATCCTCCTGGAGAGCCTTTTGACGAGAACCATCCTCTGAGAAAGCATATCGGCAAACCCCTTACAGTTCATGCAACACATCATGCGTCTCGTAGTTCAGATCACGATGAAGGAGGAGTACAAGCATTAAGAGTGAGAGTACCAAAACACATAGAACACGAGAGGAACCACCCACATGTTACTATTTCTACTTCACAAGGCGTATCCCCTAGAAGATCTAATGATTTACTTGGGGGTACTGATAAGTACGGTGGTACGGCTGGGGATCGTTTACCTGATTGGCTTAAATTACATGGAAAGGTAGAAGTAATGGGACACAGAAGGCGAGAGGAATCAATGAACTCCTACGAAAGAGTATATCTCATGCTAACAGAGAATGAGACTGTTGAAGAAAGCTTAAAGAAAACGCTTGCTGGTTTAGCGATAGCAGGAGCATTAGCCGCAGGAGGAGCCAAAGTCTTAACAGCTAAAGCACCGAAAGCTGATCCTCTTGGAGGAAGAAGTGCATTAGAGGTTCTGGATGCAGGTAATAAATCAACGCAAAAAATGTTAGATCAACAAAGAAAGAATCAAGCGGCCAAAGAATCAGAGCGGGAACTTCTAAGGCACTTAAGAAGAAATGAAAGATGAACACATACGAAAAAATTTATACTTTATTAGGTGAGAGGACTAACCCTAACACAAAGGCTAAGGCAGCAGCTAAAGCTGGAAAAATGGCTAAAAAAGCTAGAAGCCTTATAAGAAAAGGTGGAAAGGTTAGAGGCATTGATGTTAGTAAAGAAGCTATGGCCCATATGAGTGGAAGGGGTGAAGGTTCTCAATCGGATGAAGCTCCTGGAGTGACTGCTGTTAGACAACTAAAGATTGCTGCTCCAAAACATAAACGAGGTGAGGTTGAGGTAACTTCTTCTCACGGTGCAAAAACAACAGGCACAGAGTTAGTAAAAAGAAGAGAAGAAATTCCTGATGCTGATGTAGTAGGAACCTCTAAAACTACTAAACCAGAAGGAGGGAAAGAGGTCGAGGTCGATAAAGTGCATACTTCTCAACCTGCATCTCATTATGCAACTACCCAAGCTACTTCTATTGTTCGACCAAAAGATCCTGCCTATATGGAACCTAGAGGAAAAAGAGAAAAGAGTAGAGCTTATAAGAAAAGAACTACAGGACATACTACAATGACAACGCATCCTGGTAGAGTAGCACCTCGCGTATCACAATGGAAACAATCAAAACATGTGGTTATAGAACCGAGGAAAGATGAAATGAACTTATACGCAAGACTTTATGGGCTCCTAGAAGGCAAAACAGAAGGAGAACAAAGAGGTAGAGTCCACTTAGAGCGCTATCCACAAGCAAGAGATCCTCGTAGACAAGCTAGAGGCTTTGGTGCTGGACCTCACGACAAACCAGATGCTGGGGAAGGAACATCTTCAGAGGTTAAGGTTTCACTAGCTAAAGCCGAGGCTGCTTTAAAGCTGCCCACATTAACAGGTCTTCAAAGATCGAAGATTCAAGCTTATTACAATAGGCTTACAAATCAAAACACAGGTGTAACCGCATCAATTCCTATAAAGGTTAAGGGGGCTCAAAACGAAAGTGAAATGAACTCATACGAAAAAATTTATAACTTGTTAGTAGAAATGCAACAACGACCTCTTAAGACAGACTCCTTAACAGGAATGATTTTTAGACGTACAGAGGATGATGAGGTCGTGGTAAGAAATAAGGAAGGAGGCCCTTGGCGTCCTTGGCGTAGAGTAGACAAGAAGCCTAAGAAAAAATGAACTCCTACAAAAGACTTTATAATATATTACTGGAAAAGTCTGATGATTCTGATAAAGGGATAGTTAGGTGGAGAAGCACGAGGCCAGGACAACCTCTTACATCAAAAGAACTTAAAGCTTTAATTGACAGAATTAAAGCCTCTTCTGATGCAAAGAAGGCTGCTAAAAAGAGCCAACCGACACAAGGACTTCTTTTCCAAGGCTGATATAGATTGGTTTGGATCAAGCTTAGGATAACACAGGCTTTAGAATCTTAGAAACATTATTTATCTCAGTAATAAAGAAAAAAATATAAAAAATAGTAAGTAGCATCTCTAAATACTTTTAGATTCCATAAAAGGAGAATTTTTTAATGACGATACCCTTAACACCTGGCGCAGTTGGCGCTTCACCCACAAGACCAGCCACTGGTTTCAATCCATATGCAAGCTCAATGGGACCCGTTTCAGGTGTTTCAGGCACAGGCAATGTTTGTTCCGCAATGTATATCAAGGAACAACAACTACGTTATGGCTATAGAAGAGTTCCAATCGGGGAGCTTAATTTTGCGCCATCTGATATTTCTTTAACTGGTGTTACCCTCGGAGGTATCGTAAATCATACAGCTTTAATTGTTGGGGTTGACATGAGTTGCCGTGCTTATGTGGTATCTGGTGAATGTTGGAATACTTCTTCTTTTACAAGTCATCAAGTCTTTAATTTAGAAGCTGTCTCGTCAGTGGATGGACATAGTTATGGATATCCGCTCCCAGATAGTCTTCATATGGGGCCAGCAGGTGAAGTATTTAATCCTGTCTCTGGAACGTATTATTCTCGTTTCCCTTATGAGGGAGATGCTGCTGCACAACCTTCATATGGAGACTATGTTTCTCAAGGATTTAATTTCGCTATAATTGATTTAAGTGGTGTATCTACTTGTCAAGACTTCTATACTTACTCAAATCAAAACCCAGGGAACTTCTGGGGTGGAAGGCACTTCTTCTGTTTAGCTACTGCTCTAGGTGTAGATCCAGTTCTTTGTGGTGGGGTACGGCCACTTCTTGAGCGTGTAGGTGTAAAAGAAGGGCCATACAGCACGGGAGTAGGAGGACAGGATACTATCTTTGATATTAGGGATGTAACTGACCAGATTGGACTGAAAATGAGAACTGGTGGTTGGGTTGATGGTTATAATAACACTCTTCCTGCTACTAATTACGACGAGCGCCTCCACTTCTGGCAATAAATGCATCTATAACATTCTATGCGAGGTATAGAAAGACGCGGAGATTTAGCAACGTGCTTGGATGATCATACCAACACTGGTAGCACTACAGTATTTGCCAATGGAGAGGGAGTTTCCAGGTCTGGAATAGATACTGCTGGGACTGGGTTAATAGGTGGTGGTAGCCCAAACGTGAGGGTTGAAGGCTACAATGCATCTTGGGTTGGGGATCCAATTGCCCCACATCCTTGCTGTGGCGCACCTGGATGCGGTCCCCACTGTGTTGCTACAACCGCTAATCCTAGCACAGATATTATCATAGGGGATGGTTTTTAAAATGAAAAGATTTATGATACCAAGAACAGCTAATTGCTGAAAAGGTGCATAGCTTCCTTCGTGTAAGGAAAAAAGATTAGTACTTATTCTGGGAATATGCCCTAGATAGAAAGGGGGGAATAACAGGAGAATACTGATGACCGACAAACCTATGATAAATGAAAAAGGATATATTGATGTAAATTCTGCTTTAAAGCTAAAAGAAGCCGAAGGTAGAGTTGAAGTTGACAAGATGAACGCTGAATCCGATGCTAAATTCAGAGAACTATTAATTCGAGAAAGTGCAAAAGAAACAGCATCTAAACACCTAGCAAAATTTGCTGGGTTGTATTTACTAATACTCGTTCTTGCGTTTATCGGTTCTATAGGTTTTATTCCCGAAACTAGTATTGCAGTTGTCGCTGGTTTGATCACGCTTGTTGTGACAAATTTATCGACAATCCTTAAGGGAATTGTTGAGAATGGACAAAATAAAGAAGAGAAGCTTCGTGAAGAAGCTAGGAAAAAGGGAATATTATAATGAATCCATTTTGGGGATTACTGTTTAAAGATAGAATAAGAACGCCATTTTCGGTGTATAAGATGAGTGTAGCAGAAGTAGTAGTTCTGGCAGCTATTATTTTTGGTACTGGCTTTGGCGTTGTGAAAGGGGGTCAGTGGCTGATGAATACATTTTCATATGAACAGGTAGTTGAGGTTGAAACTCAATAATTGAGAAGAAAGAACAAGGGATATAGAAATAAAGACCCTAGATACTTAGAGAAGATTAATTTATTTAAGAAGCAATTGAAGCGATTATTTATTCTAGAAGGGAAACGAAAACACGGAAAGAAATTAATATGAATTGGGAAGATAGAATTTGTGAGAATTTGGTCGAAGCTAAACTTGAAGGTACTTCGCGAGGACCTAAAAAGGGGCAAGTAAGTAGAACTTATAGGAGAGGAAAATCAAAAACATCTAAAAAAAGGACTACTGTAAGCGTGAGCCCGATCAGTGGTAGACTAAGAAGAAAAGAATGGACATCGACTGCCAAGGACTCTTCTGGTTGGAAAACACAAGATGATGCACCTACTGTACCTCCTATGGGTAAGCCTGGATCCCCAGCCAGGGAAAAATATAATCAATACAAGAGGGATGCGGGAATTAGATAATGAATTGGCAAAATAGAATTTATGAGAGTGTAATTGATATAGATAAGCCTACAAAACCAAAGCCAAAAGTTAAAAGAGCCAATCCTCATGCACATTTACCTCGTCACCTACAAGATCTCATAGAAAAGGGTAGAAAGAAAAAGAAATCTTAAATTTTTGCAGGTAGATGTTTAGAAAATATATTTAAAAAAGCTTCTCTGTTTTTATGCCATGAATCTCGACCCGCCAAGTCACCAAATGATTCATGGCGAATTTGTATAGGAAGCGTATAATTCTTCTTACCTTTTAAAAATGTTTGAATGGTATAGAAGATGTCATAAAAGTCCCATTTTCCTATAAATTTTCTTGGCTGTGTTGTTTGAATAGATATAAGCGTTCTCTTGGTTGCAGCTAAGAAAACCCCATCCATAACAACAACTTCACCTAATTGACCAAAATAAGTAGCAGTCATAGAATCAAGATCTCTTCCATGAAAGACATACCCACTATGAGAGCCTGCCTTCCATTCTTCCCTATCCCACCACACTCCGCTTTTTGCGAATTTTCTAGTTCCTGCGATACCAACAAAACCAACATCCTCTTTTATTAGTTTTTCTTTTAGAAGATGGGTAAATACATTAGGGTCAGTAAGTATTTCTATATCATCATGACACAGAATAATGATATCATCAAGATCAGCACATAGCTCATCAATACCTTTTGTATAAGCACTAAAAATGGAGTCTCTATCTACCAGGATTTTTGAACTGATATTACACTTTTCAAAGTACTCTAATAGGTTAGTTGTTGTTTTTGATAGTTCTCTGTCCCTGGTACATGTCAAGGAATGAATTTTTATGGATGCCAAAGTATTAGAAGAGTTTAAAAAATGTAAAGAAGATCCAGTCTACTTTATGTGTAATTATGTGCAGGTCACCCACCCTGTTAGGGGACTCGTCCCCTTTAAATTATACCCATTTCAGGAGAGGATTGTTACAGAATTAGAGAATAATAGATTTAACATCTTAAGAAAATTTCGTCAAGCGGGGTGTACTACCATTGCATCTGCCTATTCTTTATGGTTAGCAATATTTAAGAGACACCAATCTATCGTTATCCTTTCAAAAGGTGATACTGAGGCCACTGAGGTTCTAGATAGGATAAAAATTATGTATGAGGAACTCCCTGCTTTTTTGCAGCCAGGAATTACTGAAGACAATAAGCATACATTAAAACTAAAAAATAGATCTGTCATTAAATCAAGACCTTCTGGCAAGCAGTCAGGAAGATCCTTAGCTGGATCTTTCTTAATTATTGACGAAGCGGCTTTTATTGAGGCGATTGACACGATTTGGGCTGCTGTATACCCTATTATTTCTACGGGAGGAAGGGCTTTTGTACTATCCACTGTGAATGGTTTAGGTAATTGGTTTTATGAGACGTATACTAGAGCAGTAGAAGAGGCTAATTCCTTCAATGCCATTGATATTCGATGGAAAGAGCACCCAGAGTACTTTAGGTGTCCAAATTTTGAAAAATTATATGAGCAAATGGAAAGAAGAACCCCTCCAATCAATGTTGATGATTGGGAAAAAGTAACAAAATCTAATATGCCTAGAAAACAATGGCTTCAAGAGTATGAGTGTGAATTTTTGGGTACAGGAGACACCTTTTTAGATGGATCTTTACTTTCTCATCTAGCGGAGGGGGTAGATACGGAATATTATACAAAATACAACAATAGGATGCGCGTTTGGAAGGATCCTGAGCCTTATTACGACTATATTATTGGAGTTGATACTGCGTTAGGTCGAGATAGAGACTATTCTGCGGCACAAATCGTTAATTTATACAATGGGGAAGTAGTAGCAGAGTTTTATAGTAATAAAACTCCCATTAATGATTTTGCATCTATTCTAAACGCGGAAGGAATATACTATAATATAGCAAATATTGTTGTAGAAAGAAATACAATAGGTAATCATGTAATAGATTTGCTTTATAACGATCATGAATACGAGAATTTATGGCATGATGAGAGAGCAATGGCAGGGTTTCAGGTTACTTTACGAAATAGAGATTTGATTTTAACTGAACTAGAAGAAAGTATCAGGACTAATATCCTAAAAATTAATTCCCAGAGAACTTTAAACGAGCTAAATACCTTTGTAATAAACACAACAGGGAAAATAACCGCTGATAGAGGTAAGCACGACGATTTAATTATGAGTTTATGTTTGGCAAATCATGTTTTACGGTCCACTAGGGACACCTCTCTGGTTGAGTTTAATCGTGATAGTGCATTTAAAGAGGATAACAAGTATAAACTTAAAAATAAAGTACCTCTTATATCTCACGGAGGCCCAGTAGTAGAAGATTTAACATGGCTGATGAAGTAGAAAAGATAATTACAGAAGATGGTGGTCAATCCACTTGGTCTGATTTTAAGGCAAAAGGACCTTACTTTTACCCTAGAGGAGCATTAGGAAAATTCTTTGCAAGATTTTTTGCTACACCTGCTCAAGATGCGGTTATTAACTCTATAGGGGACGTTGAAACAGGAGGTCCTAGAGGAGATGCCAAGTTTAAAAGCAGTGATGTAAAAAAAGAGGGCAATGCATTAGGATTTACAATAAACCGAGCTACTCCTGTATACTCAGAAATCGAAAGAACTAGAAGAGCTAGGTATAAAGATTATGAGAAAATGGATGAGCACCCAGAAGTAGGAGCAGCTTTTGATATTTACGCTGATGACTGTACACAAAAGGATACTCAGCACAGAAGATGGTCTGTAAAGTCTGATAGTGCTGATGTTGTAAAAGAAGTAGAGAACTTTTTCAAAAAGGTAGAATTAGATAGGGTGTATTATGATATTTCTAGAAATACAGTAAAATTTGGCGACTGCTTTCTAGAATTAATTGCGGATATTAATAATCCAGAAGCAGGAATACAAAAAATTAAGGTCTTAAATCCTAATTATGTTCTCCGAGTTGAAGATGACTATGGATATTTAAAAACTTTCTTACAACAAATTCCTGATAAAACCACGATGGAGCCAGGAAATTCCTTTGAGAATACAGGAACCGATAACTCAAAATTCATAGAACTTGATAAAAACCAAATAATACACTTTAGGCTTTTTAGCTCTGATCCCAAATTTTATCCCTATGGCAAATCTGTAGCGGCGTATGGGGTGCAAACATTCCGCTCCTTACGCTTGATGGAAGACGCCATGCTAATTTATCGACTAGCTAGAGCACCAGAAAGAAGAATTTTTTATATTGATGTAGGAAATCTTCCAGCCAGCAAAGCAGAGCTATTTATAGAGAGAGTTAAAGAGAAATTCAAAAAAGAAAAGTACTACAGGGGGAACGCGGTGGATGCAAGATATAACCCTTTAGCTGCTGACGAAGACTTTTTTGTTCCTATCAAGGGAAACCAAGGTACAAGAATTGAAACTTTGCCAGGAGCCCAAAATTTGGGAGAAGTTACAGATGTTTCTTATTTTAGAGATAAGCTTCTTGCAGCATTAAAAGTACCCAAAGATTTTATTGTTGATACAAAGGACAAAGCTCCTGATAGGAAAGCCAACCTTTCCGAGTTAGATGTTAAATTTGCAAGAGCCGTGTCCAGAATTCAGCATGATATTGAGGTAGGATTGGAGATCATAGCTAAAAGACATTTAGCTATGAAAAATTTTCCCGTAGCTCTCATAAACTCTCTTAGGATTCAACTTCCTGATCCCTCCGATAGATTTACGAAGAGAAAGTTAGAGATTGATTCCGCTAGATTGGCGATTATTCAAACAGTAACACAAACTCAGTTGTTTCCCAAAGATTACATTTATAAAGAGTATTATGAAATGAGCGATGGAGAAATATCAATAATAAAAAGTAAGCTCAAACAAGAGGCAGAAGACGCTGCTTATCAACAAAGTGAGCTTAATCAAATATCCCCAGGGGCTGGAGAATTACCGCAAGGAAATACTCCAGGAGGCATGGAAGCTACACAAAAACAGGGAGAGCGACCAACTGAAGAATTCGTACCCATTATCAATTTTAACAAGAAATTACTAAAAGAAAAGGGGTATAGAGTAGAAGAACAAAAAATTTGGCAAAGAATTTTAGGAAAAATACCAGAATCTTAAAAATTTAGCTAATTGTTTGCAGTATATAAGTTTAGCACAAAGGAGTGATTTTATAAATGTTTGACCATATTTTTGAAAATAGAGACAAGAAAGTAACCAACTTAATCAAATTATCTGATTATCTTGGTCGATCACTTAGGGAAAATATCGAAATTTTTTCTATAGATGACACAGAGAAGAGAGTAACTTTTATCACAGAGAGTGGTAAAATAATCGCAGGATCCTATGTTTTTGATAAAAGCATAGGATTAAATAATATTCAAGTTGAGAGCGGTGACTTGTTTGAAGATTCTGAGCAATTTGATGAATTTGTTGATTATAAAATATCTAATTTCATTCAAAACATATTTGAAGAGGACTTTGTTGAAGCAGACACTAGTTTTAACAAAGTTCTTCAGTTATGGGAAAGCAGAGTAAAATTCTCTTCAGTAAAGAAAAAGCTTTACGAGAAATCACAGAAGTTTAATGGGATAAGTAGAATCATAGATTCTGAGGAATTTCAAAGGCTTGTAGAGATAGCACCTCAGCTTGTTAGTTTCCTTAGGGAAAATACTAGTTTAGTTAATATCCCAGAAATTAAAAATATGATAAGGCTTTCTTCTTCTGTTTCTCAAGCATTTGATTTGCCAAAAATCTCCTTTAATGATTTACACGAATCTCGTTATGAGATACCTGAAAATATAAATCATACTATTTATGAAATGATTTGTAAGCAAGAGCTAGTGAGAAAGGAGCTTGTAGAATCAAAAAACAATTTTGATTTGGTCTGGTTAAATAATGAAAAAATCTCATATTTAGCGTCTCTTATTTATGAAGAAAAAGAAGAGGTTATTGCTAAGGCGCTCGTTGAGGCTATTTGTGAAGTCCCTTACCTCGCTTTAGCTACTAAAAAGCAAATTACAGACACCTTAACAAATAATCTTGAATTAAATGAATCAATCAGAGTTAATTTAAAAGATATTAGATCTTTTAGCAGTCTTCTCTTTGAGTATAAAAAACCTCTTAAGAAGCTTTTTGTGTCAATGCTAAACGAAAAATATGGAATCAGCGTTCAAAATTTAAAAGATATTCCAACCTTTAAAAGCTTGCTTAATACGCAAGTTTTAATTTTTGAAGCTTTATCTAAACTTAGCCCAAAAGGATCTTTGCAAAAAGAAGTGCTCCTAGAAACCGCTCATTTCCTGAAAAGTAAAAATGGAGTCGAGTCCATTGATGTAAATTATTTTATTGAACTTTTGTTTGAAAAAGCAGAATACACAAATATTCTTGATAAGGAACCAATTATTAACTCAGTTTCCTTAAAAGAAACTTTTTCTGAAATAGAATCAATTGAAGAATTAGTAGATGTTATACTTGAACGAAAGTATAGAGGAGAGGCTGAAAGAAAGGAAAAAGCAAAAAGAAGAGCCCTTCGACTTGGGTTAGCTGTTAAAGGAGAAAAAGATAAAGAAGAGGAAAATAAAGATTCCGAAAATTCTGAAACAGATTTAGGTGATGATCCTAGGCTTGAAGAGAAGGCACGACCAAAAAAAGACCCTCATCAGGAGGTAGATGACGTAGCGGCTGCTCATAGAAGAGCAAATCAAACAGCCGATGACGCTACAAACCAGAGAGAAGTGGACCGATTAAAAGCGCAAGAAGAATTAGACAAAAAGAGAAAGAAGAGGACAGAAAAACGTCGAACTACTGGGGGAGGCGATGTTCAACAGTATGGAGCGGAACACGCGGAAACCGAGTTAGAAGATTCCCCCCGCATGGATGAGCAAGAACCCCCCGCAGAGACGGAAGAAGCTGAGGCTCCAGAGAAAGAGGGCGTACCAACATCAGATGAGATAATGTCATCTTTTAAGAATTTTGAAGATATTCTAAATTCAATAAATTTTGAAGATCCTTCTGATGAGGACGAGGAAGAAGAAGAGAAGGAGAAAGAAGAGGCTACTGAAAAGGAAGCTGAAGTCGATAAAAAAGAGGAAGGTGAAGAGTGAGTGATTTAAGAGAAACGATCATACCAGTATGTCGGATTGTTGACTGCCCAAATGACGCTAGTGGTGGTACAGAATTTAAACTAAATAATACAGCACTAAAAGTTGGGAGTATTACTCAAATAGGTGGTGATTTTGATATATTTCCTGTAGGAGAAACTGATGTAACTGTTTGCGCTCTTAAAGCAGATGATGGCAGCATAGAAACCTCTGCGACTGCGACAGTGATTATTGAACAAAATTATACAACTTCCTCCTTTAAAGAGATTAATATAACTAATGCGGGTATTTATGACGGTTCCATAGATAGCGTTCTAGTTGTATCAGGGCCAGGAAATGTTGGTGATGGAGTTGGTGGGGCGGCGTCTCCCACATTTCAGGTTAACCTTATAGAGGCTAATATACCTGTTTCATACATCACTGTTACCGATTTACAAGGTGACAATGGGTTCTTCCGTGTATCCCCAGGATCAGGCACAAACTATTACTTATCATCATTGCCTAAGGGAGATGATTATCCTAAGGCGACGGCAGACTTATTAGCCTCGTTTGGTGTTTCTGCTGTCTCTGGAGCAGGATCTGGAATACCAGGCGTTATTGCTGCGGCTGGCTCAACAGCAATTTTAACCTTACCTTACCCAATTGATACTATTCAAATTGAAAATCTGACATATCCACTAGTTAATGAAAGTTTATTCGCTGTAAATTATGGAATGATTAAGACTGCAAGCAGAATAGGTGATAATCAAGCCACTGAACCTCAATGAGTTTAGTTAATCTAACAGGTTTGAGGACTTCCAATACTCCGCTTAGAAGTTCATTTACTAAAAAAGGAAATGAAGGTTTTGGTGGAGTAGGATCTATTGGGCGAACAGTAGAGGCATCTATTACTTACAGTAGTGGAGGTGTTCCCGCTTTTACGGTTCAGGCTTTAAAAAAGGTACACCCAGGCAGAAAGGGACTTGTGCTTAACTTTGGCTGCCTTAGGCAAGCTGGTGTAAGATACATCCTATTTCTTTATGAGGATGATAATGATAAGCTCGATGGGACAATTAGCACCGCAGGAGTATCAGAAGGCGCAACTACTGCCGCTGGGATTGTGGCAAAAATTAATAGTACCTCTATGAACGGGTTTTTAAAAGCTACGTTGCACACAGATGCTACAAATATAGATTATACAGGACATAGTGCTATTAATCTAGCAAATACTGATCCGCTTACGGGGGGACGAGGTTAGTGGCTGATAAAACCCCCTTAAGGTTTGAGTTTGATAGTACAACTCCGTCTTCTTTAGCGGAGTTTACTTCTTCTGACACTGTGCCTTTGATTAATGGAGGTACAGGTGTTTCGTCCTTATCGAATTTTGGAACATCCTTATCCGCAACTCCTGTTCTGGCAGCAAGTATATCAGCTACTACAGTTTCCTCTACTGCATTTACAGGAGGGTCTATTACAGGTGATAGTGCCTCAGCTACTGCCGTTTCTGGGGTTACATTTAATGGAATGTCTTATCCTCCTCCTTTTGGATACGCCCAACTAGATTCAGATGGCACTGGAACTGCTGCTTTGCAAAACTTAGGCGTAGGAGCTACCATAGCATCTATAGTGTCTGATTCTGACGATATTACTTGGAATGACACTAATAAAAACTTCGAAGTAAGTTCAGCAGGTGTCTATGAACTTACTTCGATAGTACTTCTAGGTGTTGGTGGTACAACGAATGTAACCATAAAAGCAATGAAGAAGAGGGGGATAGTAACCTCTGTTGAAAATACTGTTGATTCTAGAGTACACTCTAGTATTGATCCTACAGAAACAACAATTAGAGCAGTAGCAAATTGTTTGGCAGCGGATGTACTTTATATCACTACTGTAGATGACAACACCGATGTTGTAACGGCAATAACAGGAAGTTCGATTATGGTTAAAAGATTAAAATAATGGGCACACAAGATAAAAAAAACGTACTCTCGAAAGAAACATTAATGCCGCTGGGCATGGTGATTGCCCTTTGTGGAGGTGTGGTCTGGATTAGCAGTCAGCTTACTAGTATTAATTATAAGCTAGATCTGCTGGAAGAGAAGCTGGAAGACAATTGGACTAGACGCGATATGGAAAATTGGGGATTAAAGCTTAAGATGGGAAATCCTGACATTGATATTCCTGAGTAAAATACTAATCTACCATATGGTGTTGTCTTAGCAAGTTGATTAATCTATCGCAATACTGCTCAATAAACATATGTAACTCTGTTTGAATATTTTGTAATTCCTTTAATCCTTCTTTTGATATAGCTTTTTTTGTGGTAAATGTATCAAACTTTTTTGCTAACTGTTTAGCTTTTTGTTGGTCCATTTCCGTTAAGTTTGCTAGTTTATTTTTTATTTCACCTAAACTCTTCATATTGTTATAACCTCATGTCCTTCGGACTTATAGTGTTTTCTTCTTTCTAAGGAGTGATCTACAAGGTATTTTTCTTGATCAAAAAAATCATATACATAAACCTTGTCTTTTGTTTCATGTTTTCTAAGTGCCCTTCCTAGTGCCTGTATAGTCGCAATTTCTGATTTCATGCCTCTAGCATTAACAAAATGCGTTATTTCCTCAATGTTAATCCCTGTTTGGAGGATTTTAGTACCAATGAGGACGCTAGATTCTCCACATCCTCTGAATCTAGATATAGCTTTATACCGCTCTCCGACTGAATTAGCCCCTTCCAAGAACTCGCACTGGCCTCCAAGTAAGTTTTCCAAGGTTCTTCCATGATCAAGTGATTTGGTAAGTATAAGTATACGGGCTCTTTCTTTTTTTTCTCTGATGTCATCAACTATATCCTTTATTATGTTATTTCGTGCTTCATTATTTATAATGAAGTGATCGTATACTTCTGGGTACGTTAGATCGTCATCTTTGTAAGCAGCAGTATACGGGCGTTCAATAATTTGTATTATTGGCTTTGTCAGTTTTCCTCGTTCTACCAATTCGTTCGTAGTAGCGACTGTGTAAACAGGTCCTATGCCCCCCTCTAAATTAAATCTACTTATTTTATGATTGGGGGGTGTAGCAGTAAATCCGTACCTATAGTTAGCCTTAGGAAATGATTGAATTGCTGCTATAGTAGTTTTTCCATTGCAAAATTCATGGCATTCATCTACCATAAGGACCTCGCAATCAAGATGAGTATCTAAAATCTTTTCAATACTTTGAACTGTACATAGCATAATATCTCCTTCAATAAATCCCTCGCTGAAGCAAATACCCAGACCTGGAATGTCTAAGGATTTTAAAAAATCATAAGTTTGTGTTAGTAATTGCTTTGCGTTAAATAAAAGAATCATCTTTCTTCCAAACAGAGCTTTTACTAACCCAGCCATGATAATTGTTTTCCCTGAAGCGGTTGGAGCTTTTATAACTAATCTTTTTTCTTCTATTGCTTTTTGAATGGTTTTCTCTTGGTAATCATAATACGTGATATTTTCAAATATATGATTACTGGTAGAAGTATCTAGTATTCTATTGTCAACTATTTTAGGATTGGCGGCGACTTTCTCTAGATCAGCAAGGACTCTGGGGAGTATACCTGTTTTAAATGTTCCTTTATTGGAGAGAAACTTTTTTTTGCCGTTCCAGGCATGATTCCTGTATTGCGGAGAATATTCGGCACCTGGGACCTTAAACGAGTATAATTCTTGCAAGGCACTAAGTAATTTTTCATTATCCGTTCGTAGTTGTGAATTTATTGTGTTTATGTGTATTTCCATACATACTATTATAGATTAGAGGTACTTTTATGAACACCGAAATTCCAGAGACTCAAGTAATATCAGAAGAAGACCAAGTAGCATCAATCCTTGAGAACTTACCTGCGGAAACCGAGATTGATGTAAAAGTTCCGTCGAGAGGCTATCCATACTTCGGAAAAGAGGGGTTAGTTAGAGTTAGGCCCATGACCTTTGAGGATGAGAAATCTATGAGCACGGGGGACAGAACGCCGCAGTTTAACGCAGCGAATCATTTATTATCTCGTTGTGTTTTAAATGTAGAGATTGAAAAATTAGTAATTATTGATAAACTCTATCTTCTTATAAAGATTAGAGAGTTGTCCTACGGGAATGAATATAAAGTGGGGGTAGTTTGTGGTAAATGTGGATGTGAAAATAAGCTGAGTTTGGAACTTGATAAACTTCAATGCAATGCCGTTCCTGAAGATTTTAATTTCACTTCCCGTGAGATATTTTTGGATGGAATAAAGAAAACCGCACAGATTTCATATTTAACCGTTTCCGATGAAGATTTTGTGGGACCAGATAAGGTTGCTGATAATTTGTGGAGATATGTAACTTCCATAGAAGGAATAGACAATCCATCTGTTTTATCAAAAGTTATTCTAAAACTTCCAATTATTGACATTCATAAAATTGTCAAACACTTGATGCTTACTGATTATGGAATTCAGCCACAGATTAGATATACATGTGATTCCTGTAATAATTCCAACCTTATAAATCTGCCTCTTGATGAAAATTTTTTTTCAGTGAATTAAACGGGGCATTAGATTTAGTTGACCTATTACGGGAAGCCTATATACTTATAAAGCATATAGGATTATCGTATTCTGATGTAAAATCCCTTACTAGAACAGAGCGATTAACCTTTGTAGAACTGCTTACAGAAGACTTAGAGCGAGAAAAGAATGCCGTCAATAAACACTCATGAAGTAATAGATCGTCATAATAGACCCCAAGTAGACCAGCGGGTTATGTTGAGAACCTTTTTCATCAATGATGGAAAATTTCAAGATCCCTATGCAGTTAGTTCTGTTCATGTATTTAAGAGGGCTCAAAATTTATCTCCTGCCAATGTATTAAACACTAATGGTTTAGTGGCTTCAAGCCAAACGTCAGGAGCCGCTATGGTTTTTGGTGTGACTGGAACGGGGGTGGTAGGAACTGATTTGTCTTTAAATGAGGGGGTGTACACTCAAACGTTTAATGACCCTGACGTAGACCCCACTTTAGATGCTTGTATCGGAATAAGCGGTATTTACAAGCTCCCTGGTACAGGAGAATTTGCTTGTGTATTAGATGGGCAAATTGGTGGTGATTTATCGGGGGTAGATGGAAACAACAACGCGATACAAAACACAGCTTCTGGGTCCATGCGATACATTGATATTTGGACTGTCCAATTAGCGCAAGGTAGCAGTTGGAAGACCTTTATTAATCATTTTGAGTTATTTGAAGATACTTTTCTTGCGGTAACAGAGCCTCTTCTATTAAGATCAAAAAATAAACTATACAATAAACAAGTTATTTTAGGTTCAAAGGTAGACATGAAAATAGGCACAGAGATCACTATAGAAAATGCTAACATAGATGAATCAATAAAAAATATTTTTAAGGACTCTGTTATTACAAATGCTACCGTAACAATTAAGAAGCAAAATGAGGATCAAAATCTACCGTCACGGGTAACTGTAGTAAGTTCTACTACGGTAGATATAACCTCAGATAATACACTTATTTATACTTTTGATACAGGCACTGATTTAACCTCAGGTAATCCTACCTCACTTAATGTCTCTGAATTAGGTTCAAAATCAGGAACTTATTCCCTACAGGTAGAGTATACGATGCTTTCCGAAAAAATAGTAAGTCCTTTAATGTATTTTATCGTAAAATAAAGTTGGAATAACTCTATATAATTTAGACAGGGAACTAAATTATGGCTATTAAATACACTTACAACTTAAGTACTAAAAGCGCGGCTGATAAGGGTGTCTACGGGACGGGGTCCTCTCAGTTTTCAACATCGGGTAGTACTTCAGCAAACTCCACTACAAATTGGAGAATTCATATCCAAAATGTTGAAATAATGTATGAAAGGGTTACACAATACAAGACTACTGATGGGACAGTAGATTTTAACTACATAGATTGTAATTACACAATGGAAGCGTCTAGAGAGCACATTTACTTAAACGCTTCGGCTGGAGATATGACTCAGTACCAACAATTATCGTTAATCAGTGATGATGCTTCTGGCGGTTTAGGTTTAAGCGGGGTAATACGCACTTCATTGGCTGGGGTTGTTAGGCGGGAAGTACGTACTGGGGATGAGGAGACCAGAACAAGGCAATCAGGAAATGTTGCGGCTGGGAAAATGCCTGGGGCTTATGATTCATATTTCGATGTTTCGGGGAATGTTAACTCAACAATTTTTGATATGCTCATAGCGGCTCAGGGTTCTTGTAGAGAGTTTGAATTGAACTTAGTTGATCTATAATTTCTGGATAGACTTGTTCTCGAAATTGTATTCGTAAGATTTTTCCATCATCCATTCGTATAAATCTTCATTATTTACATGAGCTTCGTTCCAATCTTTATAATGAAACGGAGGAGAACACACGTAAAAAGTTGGCATCATATACTTTTTTCTTAAGGCTTCAAACTTCTCAATACCTCGGTTCCCAGCATCGTCATTATCATAAGCTAAAATAATCCTGCCCTCAAACTCTCGTAAAGTTTGCATTTGTACATTTGAGATCGTGCTACCTACCGTACAAGTGGCGTTTAAGCCTTGTAAATTGAGCGAGATTGCATCCGTTGGGCCTTCACAGATACAGAGGTGATCAGCCTCAAAGTCGAAAGGGTAAAGAATATTGCTCGATTTTACACCATTTTCTGAGTTAGGATTTAGGTACTTGGGAGTCAAGGAGTGGAGGAGGCTGCGAGCCTGAAAAAAGAAAATATCCCCATCGTAATCTTTGAAGGGAATGATCAACCTCCCTCTATATTTACCTTCTGTTGCTATGTAGAAAGGGGACTCTAAATACTCTTCAAGGTTGAATAGTTTTCTGTCCATTAAAAATTTCCATGCTGTTAAGGCAAGTTGGTTGTTTTCATCAAAACTATCAATATTGACGGGGATGAAGGCGCTGGTGTCTAGCGTATAATTTTTAATCTCTGTATCAGAAGGTGAGTTTTTTCGATTATCCCAAAGATCCCACCTCCCAGACTCAATGCCTTCAAAAAGTAGTTTTGATTCTGCTGATCTGTATGATACCCCCTCAATTAAAGAGTAAAGTTTAATAAAATTACCTGCATTGCCCGTTTTAAAGCACTGCCACAGCCCTGTTTCCAAATTAATACTCATATGCCTCTTGTAATCACCCTCTATAAAGATGGAAGGCATCATTAACTCTAGATTATTAGAAGATACTCTATAATCAGGGTTCACTTTTTCGGTTAGGTAGTCTTTAATAAATTGAGGATTAAACATATGTTCATAAATACAATCAGTAATTCAAAGCGAGACACATTTAACCAATGTAAACTTAAGTATCGCTATCGTTATGTAGAGCGCATCGCTGACTACGACTTATCAAACACCGATGCGCTTCATTTTGGGTCCTATATTCACAAAATATTTGAAGATGGGGCTGACGCCACTGATCTAGAGCGGCTACAAGTGCTTTCAGAGCAGCATCGGGATACTTATAAATTTTCATCTTCCTACGAGAGCAAAATTTTGCCTTGTTTGAAGAATTTCCTTAGATTAAATGCTTCTTTTCCTGAAATAGGAATATCTGAATTACATTTCGATCTTGAAATTTCCGATGGTATAACCTTGAACGGTTATATTGACAGAATTATCAAAGGAAAAGACGGAGGGTACTTAGTTATTGATTATAAAACTGGGAAGCGAGAAAAAAGCAAAGTAGAGCTTTATCAGGATGCACAACTTAAAGGATACGTTTATGCAGTTCATAAGCTTTACGATATTCCGTTAAAGAATATTGTTGCTGCCCACTACTACCCTGTAACTGATACCTTGGTAAACGTTCAGTATACCGCAAACCAAATCCATGCACATATAAAATCAGTTGTTGATGATGTGTGGAAGATTAGAAAAGCAAAGAAAGCTGATTTATGCCCTATGAGAAACCAATTCTGTAATTGGTGTTCTTATAAATCTTTATGCCCTGTATTTACTGAAGGTACTTTAGTGGAGCAAAGGCTAAAAGAAGCAAAAAAGAAAGATTAAGATGTTTTCTTTCTAGTCCCTTGTATTAAAGGGGAATAGATACTTATGTCTATAGCACTAAAGAAATTATCTACCTGTTCTTTAGAGTATTTACATTTTTTCGTTAAATAGTTATACAAGGTATCTATTTTAAGCACTTTCTTTTTTGTTAATGAATTTAATAGCTTAATTTGAAAATGTTTAACAAATTTCTCACTATATCTATATCTCCATTTTTCTACAAAGTCATTGCTCAATGTAGTATTGATTAAATCAATGAAATCTATAAGCTCTATATCACCGTTAGTATACATTATTAATATTATTATATAATACACCCATGTTTGAATTTTTAACACCTAAATTTGGAGATTTTTTTGATTTAATGAAGGGGATTTCAGGCTTTCTCCAGACCTACTATGAGCTTAGGGGGGATTTAGGTTTTAATGATATAGGTTGGAAAAAGTTCAAATCTACAAGTTTAAATTTAAATAAATTACCCGCAGGTCGTCCTGAGGAATTAGTAAAGCAGTTCGCTCAGGATGTTACAAGAGGCTATTCTTCTCTAACAGCAGGGGATATGGTTGTTTTTGAGTACACTTCTTTAAAACAGGTTAAAAAATCATATTTTGCTTTGATTGTCGGTACTAAGTATGGGAACGGAGTGTTTTGGAATAATAATACAAAACATGATCTTATGTCTTGTTTTTTGGTAGATTCAAGAACTGACCTAAATATATTATCTGCTGTTGCGAATGTGCTTAATTCTAGAAAAACTAGGCCCAAACAGAAAACGTACCAGGAGCTAGAAGATCCGAAGAAAAATGCTGATATTAGAAAAAAATCTGACGTATCTCAGGATGGGATGCAGGCTATTTTACCTACCAGCGAGTTTAGGACTTTCATTTTAAATATTGGCATGGAAACCATTTATAAGTTAAATTTGAATGGTTGATAACAAAAATAATATATGATTTATGATTTATTAAATAGATACCCGTACCTTAGTCCAGTAGGAGAGGGTGAAGGGGGTGGATCGGGTGGAGAGCGAGCGCAAGTAAAGACTCTAGAAGATATTTATGATCCATTATTCTTTGTTGTACGTGGTTTAGAAAAATCTATTACTGAGCTTGGAGAGGACTTTGCAGCACTTAGATTTCCTATTTTAGCTTTAGTAAAATCTATACGCTCATTCTCGGCAGACGCGATTGCGCTACAGAGATCATTTTTATCCTTTAACCAATCTTTTAAAACTGTACTCAATGAGAATTCAAAAAATATTGCAGGGTTACCAGGAGGACTCAGAACTTCACTGGAGTCAGTATTTAAGTTTCAAAAAGAGGGGTTATTTAATGTAGGAAAAGAAAGTTTATTCCTTGCTAATAGAATGACCATTACGGCCCAGAATACAGATGCCATGATAGCCCTGAACAAAAAATTAATTGTTCAAGGTACACTTGATCTAAGAGCAACTAACGCTTTAAATCAATCCACGCTACGAACAGGATTAAAGTATGGAGTTTCTACTGATCTTCTTGTTGAGGCTATGGGCCAATTAGAGGCTGGTTTAGACGTTCTCGGTCTTACTGGAGGACTACTCCCAGCCCAAGACGCAATTAAAGAATTAACGGGGAAATTCCCAGCATTTGGTACGCATATTACTAAATTTGTTGAGTCTCTTGTTACTGCTGATATTGGGGAGTTAGCTAAATTAGATATTCTTAAAGATGTTGATAAGCTTTTCGCTGGGCAAATGACTCCTGAGGGGTTAGAAAAACTTGTTGAAAAAGCCGCAGGTGGAGCAGGTAAATTTGGTACATTCCAAGGGAAGGGGAAGATAGAAACTGAAGTTTTAATGGGTATTGTTGGTCAAACTGGTATGATAGCAGAACAAATTTCTAGAGGGATGCAACAAACTCCCGCTAGAGTTGAAGTGGAAACACCTACTGAGAATATATGGCAAGATTTTAAAACTTCTTTATTAACTTTTATGGCTCCCTTTGCTGAAGAAGTAGGAAAAACTGCTATAGGACTATTAAATTTAGGAACACATGTTCTGAGTTTTATAAAGAGTATTATTCCTGTAAAGGTTGTTGTTAATGCTTTGCTTTCTTTTCTGATAACCTCTGCAATTTCTAGGAAAATTAGAAATTTTAGGGAATTAAGCGCACAAGCAGCCAATACTCTTGCTACAGATAAAAATACCGCAGCCCTCCTAGGAACTGCATTTAAGGGTGGTGCCGCAGGTGTGGGACTTGGCATGATGGGTGGTCCTGTTGGCATTGCGATCATGGCAGCATTAACGTTCCTTCCCATGGTTTTAAGCGATGTTGGTGATGGCTTAGGTAAGATTGCAGAATCAGAGAAGAAAAAAGCAGATGTTGAATTAGCTAAAATAAAAAGAGATCCTGGTGGGTCTCGTTTTGAGGAGTTTTCTAGGTTATTAATTAATGAGCAAGTAAGAAAGTCACAAACTTTTAATAGTGCTATGACCGTTTCAATGACCCGTGAATTAGAAAAGGTCGTTGATGCAATAGATAAAACTACGGACGCAGTAGAAGAGAAGGACTTAGAACCAAAGGTATCAAGGACATAATAAAAAATGGCATTTTTTGGAAAAGCTACAAGAATTGATAATCTCTTACAGGAACGATCAAAACTAATATTTGAATTTCCTACTACAGAATCACATGCTACTTTGGATAGGGTATGCCCCTTTTTCGAGAACCCCATAATTTCTGAGAAGAAAACTGCGAATTTAGTTAAATATGATGTTTTAGGAAGAACAAGTAATCCTTTAGGTTTTACTGGCGCTAAGTCTAAACAGATTAGTGTTGAGTTTAATATGACCCTTCCTCATATTGTTTATATGGCAACAAACGAGCTTTTTGCACAGGTTCCAGTCGCTATGACTAAATTGGAAAAGAAGCAGGAGTTTTTTAATAAGAAGACTCTTGAGTTAGACGCCAAAACTACTGGATCAACATATGAAAGAAAAAGAGATTTGTTCCTACAGAAGCTTAATGGTTTTGAGGGTGGGGCTCAAGAGACAAGTAGACGCGCAGGTACAAATGCACTTGTAGCCGCACAAACGGGTCCCCTGGGAAGAATGATCGCGAACGCTGTAGCTGCCAATAATAGCACTCCTGAAGTTGATCTTGCTATAGATTTACAGGCTTATTCTAAGACAGGGATTTTTCATCAAGCATTGGATATGATGTTGTTTTGGATTTCATTAATTCGTATGAGCACACTCACTTCAAGGCAACAGCCAACTTTAGGTCCTCCTATAATTAGAATAAATCATGGACCATTATACAACAATATAGCTACCGTTGCCGAATCTTACTCAATTAATGTGGCTGAGGAGGCAGGCTATGATATAGTATCCTTATTGCCTAATAGAGTAACAATTCAATTAAACTTAATTGAAATTCAAAGGAATGCTGATGTTAGAGACCGTACCAATGTGCTCCATATGGATGTAGTTAAAGGTTGGGATGATCTTTTAAGATATGATCCTGCACTAGGGCCAGGAATTTGGGAGGAGGATTTTTCTCCAAAAAGTAAATGAATATAAAAAATAATAGCACCAATAATAGTTACAGCAGGTATAGTTACGGGGTGGTTTCTATGTTGCATAAAGGAAGAGAAACAACTACTTCTGTTGGATCGGAGTACGACACTTTTCTAGGTAGACTAAATGCAATTCCTTCGAAAGAAGGCAAAGTTCCCCCTTTTTGTAAAAATAGACCTGATAATATTTCGGATATATTTTATGATTCTCCTGGTTATTGGTGGTATCCAATGCAATACAATTCTTATTTTGATCCTTTCGAAAATTTAAATTCTGGGGACAGGATATTTATTCCTGATTTATATTAATGGCTCATGAAAATCCAGGCAAACCTGTTGAACTAAAGCAGCTTATTGATCATAGGCTGGGAACTTATAATATATTTATAACTACAGATCCTAAGCTTGCGGCTAGGTTTAGTGATTATAACACTTTTAGTGAGTTTAATTTTGATTTAAACGCTGTTGATGATGGGCATCTCGGAGAGGCCAATCCAGGGTTAGGTGGAGCAGCAGGTAAACGATCTGTGGCTTTATTTAATTCTGACTCAAATATTCTTGAGTTTTCACATGAACTTAATTTTACAAACCCTACAGGAAAGGGGAGCAAGGCACCTAAGATAAAGTTAACAACGTGGGAGCCTGGGTTAGCCATATTTAAAAAACTTTTTTTTCTTACCTTAGGAGAACGTTTAACCAGTTTAAAATTTCAGAAAGCGAACTTAGCTAGTTTAGGTAGAAATCTTATAGTTAGCGAGACTTACGATAGGTTCATGGGGTGGCTGCGCGATAGGGTTGGGCTCCGTGGGGGGGGTGATCACGCTACAGCTTCAAGCGAAGAAGAAATAAGAGAGTATCTTAACAAAAATAGTAAAGGAATACGCCTATTTGTTGCTTATGGAATAGGAGACGAGTTAAAATATTGGGCAGGACCCTTTTCTACAATTTTAGGAGAAATAGAGTATTCAAATAACGGAAAAAAAGAGTCTATGACTTATCATTTAACTCCTTCTCATATTGATAGAATGTTTGACGAAAAATCCTCATTGGAAGACAGTGAAGTAACTTTTCAATCTATTTCAATACCCCTTCTGGCTTGGGATGTTATTAAGGGCGCTTATAAGTCAGGAGAATATGGCTACGGTCGTCGCGTTGAACGAGGGATAAAAAAATGGAGTGGGTTTACACCTTCTATTCATGATTGTATAGTTAAATTAATTTCTAATTATTTTAAACAAATAGGTATTCCAAACCATATAATTGTTTTACCTAATCTTGATAGTTTATTAGCTCCCACAATAAAACAGATATTAATGGAAGCCATAGGGGCTGTTCCTAAGGATATCACATCGGAAATGCAAACTTCGTGGAAGTCGGATGCTAAAGAGCACATTCAAACAGAAGACGCGGTCGCACTTAATTTGCGTATTTTTGGAACAGTACCAGAGACGATAACAACAGGACCACCACCAGACCCATTCGCAGGAGGCTATAACCCTTTCGAGGACCCAGAATCCCCGCATTACGACCCTTATCGGGCAGGAGGATCCCAAGGTCCTCCGCTGACTGGTCCTAAAAGGCAAGATCCAGGGGCGATCTTAGATCCTATAGCCCTGTTGCAGGCACAAAGAAAATTATTAAGTGTATTAGGACTGAGGGGGAATAATTGTGAAAGAGAAAGTTCGAATGTAGATCCATCATTATACAGGGGGTATGTTATCGAGGAAAGGCAAGAACATGTTTTAGATTCAGAAACAAGAATAAAGATGGCCGAAAAAGAAAGAGAGGGACCCAGCATAGTGGACAAAGTTGCCACATGGACCGGGGACAGGCTGGTTGGGGTTGGTAAGGTTGTCAAACCCAAAGGCCTACCCGAGCCTCCCGATGACCCAGAAGCAGGACTAGGAGAAGAGTATAGCTATCATGCAGTCAGGAATTTAGTTACTGGTGAGTGGACAGATACAAAGGATCTTCCTCAAGAGACCAAGATTCCAATTAATGATCCTTTTTTAACTGGACCGTATGCAATAGAAAACTACGCAGATGCCGTTATGACCCTTGAACTTCCTTTTCAAGTAGGAGAAGAGGACGCTGTCGGAGTTCAACCTAACAGTAGAGATTTTATGACTCCTATAACTAGACTAATGGAACTTATAACAGGTAAGAGTAATGATCTTGTTCACAATTTAACAAATCATTGGGAAGGGAACGTAAATGTTATGAAAGTATTCAAAGAAAAGTTTGGAAGCGGTACTTTTGCAGGGTATTCAGCAGCGTTTTCTACAGGAGATAGGGTTCCTTCTGAGATGTTTGATAGCGGGGGATTAGCGGGGACTTCTCTCGATATTTCAGATGATGCGTATTTTATTTTTGGTGACGAGGACTTAATTAGAGATTACTTATATGGGGAAATAATGCATGCAACAGGTCATAACCTAGAAAGTAGAAATATTTATGAGCAGATCGATAGAGGAGTTCCCCTTATAAGTAAAATGGCTCTTCCTACAGACGTAGATTATTTTTTAGATCCGTTTTGGAATCTTCTTCAACACGATATTAAAAGCGGAGGCAAGTTTGGGGGTATTAATCATTACGACAAGCGAGAGTTCGTAACAAATACGCTGCGCTTTCAGGGTAGAAACGATGAATGGAAATCGAAACACGCAAGGGAAAAATATTTGACAGATTCTTTTAACGATAGTTACTTTGAGAAAATTCAAGCAGTAGTTAAGCCGACTGATTGGACTCCTTTAGGTTTCTTTAATGATTATGATTTAAGTAAAGAAGGATTCGTTAGAAGTCTTCCCGATGAATTTAGTTTTTTAGTTATGGATGAAAATAAGGGTGCGCTTGATGATCTTTTTGAGATGAATATTCCGTGGTTTATCGCAAACGACAAAAATGGAAATGTTTTATCCTATAATTTTGATGCTGATAATTTTATATTAAATCAATTTTTTGGTACTATTCAGGAAATTTATTATAATGTTGGTTTCTCATTTTCAAGGCAGGCTGCTGGAGCGCCAATAGATGGAACTCCTTCGTCACGAATGCGGATAGAAAAGATTTATGGGGTTTTAGATAAAATTAGAAGACATGGTGGGTCTTATGGATCAATTTTTTCAGAGACTGGTCTTACTGACCCAGAGTTGAATTTAACTCAAGTAAGTCACGATCTCGGAGATATGATATTAATGGAGACTGCGGGGCTATCGAGAAACGTTCAGAGGAATTATGGATCTGATGTTATTACAATATGTACTTTATTTAAGGATTTATTTGATGCCCAGTATAAGGGGGTAGTAAAAACACTTCCCATGTTTCATCATTCTGCGTTTACTACTGTGTTAAAACCCTCCCTAGTATTCTTAAAAAGCACCCCGAGGCTAAATACTACTTCCGAGGTAGATAGATCAACTGCTGATTTTTTCTCTGGTATGTATAAAATAGTCGGTTTTAGGCATAAAATAAGCAAAAAAAGAGCTACTTCTGAGTTTACAGTTATAAAAGATATAAGTAGTACATTAAGTAATGATAATTAGTTCAAATAGCGATAATTCTAATGAGTTTTCACTTAACTCTAAAAAAGACAAAAGAGTAGTTCTTCCTTTTAAACAACTTAAAGATGTGGAACAAAAAGGAACCTTGAACGCTTTTCAATTAAGTAACCTTACAAATGAACAGTTAAAAAAAATCAAGGAAGATAAAAGGCGGTTAGGAGGCGAGTAATTATGTATGAAATTTTCATAGGGACAATAATATCTAAAAAAGATGTCACAGGAAAGGGTATGCTAACTGTTTGCCCAAAGAAAAAGGATGTCAAGAACAAGGACAACTGGAGAAGTGTTAAATATGTTAGTTTTTATGGTGGTGGAGAACACGCAGGCGCTGGTTTTGTTCCTGAAACTAATACTGACATTCTATATGCCAGAGCAAAAAATGATACGGGGGTTCACTACTATTATCTAGGAAGTGTTTGGGATAAAGAAGTTGACCTAGTTCAAGGTCCTGCCGCTGTTAGACAGGATAAGGACCATAATCTGGGGGGAGAGAAATTTGTTGCGTTAAGCCCTCATGATGCTGAAGATGGGGCTGATAATGAGCAAAGTATGTCCTATGGAATTACAACACCCTTAGGGCACCACATGTTGATGCGTGATAATAGGACTGATAAGGAGGACAATAAAGGAGCTATTTTTGGTAGCGCACGAGGTCACGGACTTACTTTAGACGATTCTACAAGGACTCAAAAGGTTAATTTGCATAGTAAGGATCAAGGAGCCACACTAAAACTTACAGATTTCGAATCAGAAAACGACACAATCGGTCCTGAAGGAGCAGAATTGCATGCAATAGGAAATAATATAATAGAATCCTCTGAAGGTGAGCTTACCTTGAGGGTTACAGACGGAAGAAATATCAATATTTCAAATTTTTCCACAGGGTCTCATAAAAGCGTACCGGGGGCATTTGCCCCACCAGGGATGTTTGGTAGTGAAACTGGAAATGTTATAATTGAATCTGATACAGGAAATATTGTAATTAGAAATCATGGTAATGGAGTTTTTATTGATTGCATAGGGGGGCAAAGTTTTGCTGGGGGAACAGGCGCATCGTTTCAGGTACGAAGTAACAACAAAATTCATTTATATTCAGACAATGGAATTGACCTTAAATCTGCGGGAGATATAAATATATCAGGGAGAACGGTAAGGATTCAATCAAATATTTCAGAAGGTGGAACTGTTGAACTCAACCCATTTACTGATTCAACTCTGTTGGATGCACTCATAGGAATAAGAAAGACCAATGTTGAAATAGATTATGAATATTTCTTTGGGGTATTTCCGTTTTTTATGGACGATATTTGGTTAATGAACTACACTTCTGGCCCTAATCTGGATGGGAGACTATAATGGCTATATTTAATCCTCAATTTTTTATAAACCCTCTTGCAAGCTTAAATACTGCTTTTGGGATCCCCACATGTATGCTTAGTTTAGGGGCAGGGGCTTTAGGTTTAATTGATTCTCAGGTATTAACATCTATGGCAAAAGCTGCTGGAGAGGGGCAAGCCGCAGCGAGAAAAGCTATTGGAAGTATTGTAAATGGTCTATTCGCCTCAATGGGTATTCTTGATTATGATACTGCCACTGGAAAATTGTCTCTATTCGCTGAATCCAGTAAGTTTGGATTAGATTTAAGCTTCTTAGACGAGCTTGCGAAAGTTACAGGGGCGTTGTCAGAGATGGAATCTCTTGCTAACCAGGGGATAGCTCTTTATGAGGAAATAGCTAATTGCTTGGGAGAATTTAAGGATTATATGGATAATACTGGACCTTCTCCCATGACCGGTGCTGGAGGAATGGCAGGAAATACCGATCAATACTCTGCAAACACCCGAGTCGCCGCGCTAGGGTTGGCCCGTCAGCAGATAGAGCAGGCGATTGATTTCTCTAATCAGTGCCAAGCTCTTAAAGATAACATTGGCGTAATTCTTTTTCAAAGGCAAACAGAAATATTAGAAGATGATGAAGATGAGCCCATTTTCCGCTTAGTTTTTGGTCCTCCTGTGTCTAAGAAAGGATTATTTATCTTATCAGAGGATGGCATATACTACGACTCCCAGGAGCGGTTGTACAACGGAAAGCATATCCCCTCTGCCTCGGATGTAGGCTTTATTCTTGATAGCGAGAAATGGGAATTAGATCATGCACCTAATTTAGGAGGAAAAGGAACCTTAATTTCTGCTGAAATATTAAACAGATATGTTGATACAATTTTTGATATTAATCATGTTGATAATACAAAGAGTTTACAAGCTTATTATGATGCAGACCATTTTCTTAATGTGCTTATTAGTCAGAAAACTAAACAGGTGTATGATGTATCTGGCGAGATGACTGAGCTATTAGAAAGTGGTTTTACAATGGATTCTGCTATGATGGTAAACCATAGGCATAGCTTGAATTCTGTGGTAGACACTTTTAATAAGCAAATAGACAAAAGAAAGAAGCAAATCGAAGTTGCTGTAAAATCAGTAGATTTATTTGGATCAGAGGTTTCTTTCGCCCCTGGGGAAGTTCCTGTAAATGATTTTTCTTTCTTAAGTTCTATTAATTTAAATATTGATTTGGAAACTCAGCGTGAGCTTACTTTTGACGCAGGAGATGTTGACGAGGTTGTATTACCTATAGAACCTTTATTTGTAGCTAATTATGGTGGGACATCAAAGGTTTTAATTGATCCCCTTGTAGTTCCTCCTGTGGGGAAGGGGTCTATTGTTTTTAGTCCATCGGTATCATCAACTACTGCTCCTGCCCTTTCTCTAACAGACGCTATTGTTAGTGATGAGCTATTTTCAATTTATAACTTTTTAAGACCCCAAACACAAATTCCTGCGTCAAGAGAATATAAAACATTGAATTGTGCAACTCTTGGGACTTATGGAGATGCCCAATTAGTGGGGAAGGTAGCATCAGTATTTACTTCTGGGTTAGCCATTCCATTTCTAGGAGGAGTTGCTAAATTTAATCAAAATACTTACGCTTTGGCTAAAACAAATAATTATTTAAGGTTGCCTCCTACTGATGAATTCATGAATTTATTGTATACTTCTAGAGGCTGTAGTATGGAGTGTTGGCTTCATATTCCAAATTATGGAGCCAGTGCCAATAACGGTCTTGAAGGTGGGGGAGGGTTTAGACCCTACGCAGGTGGCGCTTGGGGTGATTATAATTACTATAAAATTCTCTTGGCTAACGAAAATATGGGAGGAGCTTTAAAACTTCTTGACGTAAGCTCATTGGTTGATGCAAGAGGATCAAATACTACCAGAGGGTTATTAATTGGATTTACTAGAGATCCAGTAATGTATTCAGAAAATTATTTAATACCAGGGTCTAATACGGATCCTGGGGCAAACCATGATATTGCCGTTGAAAATACTAGTACTTCAAGCTGTTTCTTTATTGCTCCAACAATGGCATTTAGCCCTAGTTCTGTTGAATTTATTCCTAATATTGAGTGTGCAAATGAGGGAGCACCTACGTATAATAAATTTATTATTCGTGATGATACTGAGGTTAATGGAAAGCAGATGAGAGATGTATCGGCAGGGTTTGTACATTTAAATATTACTTTTGATGTATCAGGAAACAAATGTGTTGTTTATTTAGATGGAACACAAATGGCCTCTTCTTCTTTAACAGATGTTTTTGGCTCAGAGGCTACTCACCCCCCTAGAGTTCCTACGTTTCTAATTCCAGATACAGCAGATGGTAGTAGTTTTTATTATTCTAATTCTACTGTAAATCAACACGCAGGGAGTACCACTTTTAGTGATGGTCCCGCCAATGACACTTACTTCACACCTTGGATTGTGGGTGGGGGATGGACAGACGGGTTTCCAATCAATTCTACCACGAAAGAAGGGGGCTTTATGGGCTTGCGCCACGGATTAACTAGTGGGTTAAACGGGTTTGTGGGAAGTTTAAAATTCTATTCGAAACCCCTATCTAATAGTGAGGTTATTCAAAACTATAACGCACAAAAAGGACTATTTAAGAACATACAGGTATGAGTAAAACTACAGCAATTTATGGATCAGTGCCATTAAGTAGAACGAAAAATGAGATAATTAACACCATTGAATCTGATGATGTATTTGGTGTAAAATTTCCTCTTTACGATAGTACTAATTCAGGTAAGGGACTTTTTGTAAAAACAAAAGGGTTAGAACTTTTAAAAAGTGAGTTACGTCAATTTATTAAAACCGAGCGCGGCGAACGGGTTATGCTCCCTAACTTTGGATTATCTTTACGAAGGTATCTTTTTGAACCTCTTACAGAGGATTTAGTTAGAAACCTGAAAAAAGAAGTAATAGGTGGGATTTCTGCGTATATCCCAAAAGCTGTTATTCTTAGCATTAATGTTTTCTCTGCGGATTCCCCTGATGGGTTTGGTGTTCCAGGGATAAAGATTCATGTAGTAATTACTTCATCAACAAGCGACCAACGAACAGACTTAACTTTATCACTATGACTAGAAATTACGATTTACCTTCCAATATTCCTTTTACAACAGCCGCTTCTGACTTTCAGAAGTTATTTAAGGTTGGGGCCAACTACGACAACAAAAAGGATCTTATTGATTATGCAGCTACAGACTTTGGGGTTTTAAGAGATTCTCTCTTTTCTTATATGCAAGCAGTCTACCCTGAGGAATACCAAAATTTTACAGAATCTGATTTTGCTGTAATGTTTACAGAGCTAGTGTCTTATATGGGAGCAGTAATGTCCTTTAAAGCTGATGCTTTGGCTAATGAAAATTTTCTTCCTACGGCAAGAAATAGAAAAAATATTAAAAAACTGTTAGAATTAATAGGTATTAGGATGAAGGGTCCTACCTCAGCAGGAGGAAATGCTGCGTTTACTTTGGATTCATCAGCGACCTCTAACCCAGTAATCTCTCCTCAGGATAGAGTGATTACTATATCCTCTCCTCAAGATGGGGGGCAAGTAACTTACACTTTGTATACTACAGAAAACGGAAGAATTTCTTCATTAACTTCTAATACTACTAACTTAGAATTAGCTCTAAGTGATTCTGTAGGTGGTACTAATATTCAATGGACTAATCTAGCTTTCATTGAGGGGGCTCTTGTAGAGGAAACAGGGTCTTTTGATACTACTCAAGTTTTTAAAACAATTAGCTTAGGCCAAGGCCCAGTAATTGAAAATAGTGTTCAAGTTTTTATATCAAGTGATAATTCTCTTTCTGGAGATTATACGCAAGTAGATAATATTTTCGCTGCATCTAGCACTACCGATAGAGTATTTGAAGTTCTTTATGATGAAGTGTATAATGGTACGGTTAGGTTTGGGGATGGTAATGCTGGGGCTTCTCCTCCTAATTCATCAACCTATCGAGTTCTTTATAGGATAGGTGGGGGAAATAGAGGAAATTTCTTAGGAACTATTACTGCTCCTGTCGGTACTCAAAACGTAGGTCCTGGTACAATTATTAATACTGGCGTAATTACGGGTGGGGTAGATGCAGAAACATCTGAATCAGCAAAACTAAAAGGCCCCTTAGTATTTAAACAGCAAGATAGACTTGTAACATTAGGAGACTATATCTCTTTTGTTTCTAGGTATTCAAGTCCAAATGGTGGAACGGGTATAGGAACAGCCTCCACCAGAAAAGCCTATTCTTCTGCAAACATTATTGATGTATTTGTCTTGCAAAAAGCAACACCCACCCAACTACAAAAAGCCACAGTTGATTTTAAAGCAAATCTTTTAGATGGAATGCAAGACAAAAAAATGTTAACTGATGAGGTTGTTATTGTAGATGGTTTGATTCGTACATTAGATTTAATTGTAACAGTGTTTGTTGATTCTGCCTTATATGACAGTGAGGAAAGTATAAAAAGACAAGTTGCACAAGTTGTAACAGACTACTTCTCTTATTCTAGATTTGGGTTTGGGGATGTGTTTGTCCCACAAGATTTAAATAGACAAATATTTGATTTAAATGATATTCGCTATTCTACCATTGATAATATTGACAGCAATGTTATAGTGAGCTTTAATGAAGTTATACAGTTGAATAACTTAACGGTGAATGTAACCTTTGTTTGATGGCACGAAAATATTCAAAACTTAATTTTGTTGATGCCGTAAAAATTATAACTCCAGATGTATATCTTGAGGATGATAGAAATGTAAGTGGCCTCCAGGTTAAGATAACAGACGAAGTAATAAATAGCCATTTAATTTCTCTCGCCAGCATCTCGAACACTCTTAATGTTAGTTCTTTGGGAGGGTTTCCTTCATATAGCGCATTAAACAGTCCTGGGGGGTTCGGCCAATTTTTTGTTAAACAGAATAACTTAACCAAGATTACCGCCAGGGATTTTGACAAAAACGTTTTAAAGCCCTTGGGCATAAAAATGACAGATTATTCTACGTCTTCAGAGTTCCTAGATTTTCTTAGCGGGACGCTATTGCCCAAGATAAGTTTGAACTCAAATAATTTATTGGTTGATACTTCCGCTCAATATGCAAGTACTCCAAGCGCAACGCATGCTTATTTAGTTGATAATCTAAGCTGGCTTTATTTTTTGAATACCGATGCTCCAGTTTTAGACCCTTCGACTATTGTAGCCAGTTCTATGATGGAAAAGTTTTATTTTGGTAAATCCTATTTAATTAATGATGGACTAAAAGATTATCAACAATATTTGTGGGAAAATTATTCAAATTTTAGTTCTATAAACAGTGAGTTTTTACCAAACAAATTTCTTTCGGGGACTGGAACCTACACAAGTGGAAATCAGAATTTAGAAAAACTTAAAACACTAATTGATGTTATTTATTCTCCTCTCTATATTGATAGTGAAGATGAGACAGTAAAGGATGCCCTTGAAACATTTGTGGATTCCAATACCACCTTGAAGACTACTGAATCCGCTGGTCCTTTCCATAAATTCTTACAAGCAGTATCATATTCATTAAGAGATATTGATAATCAAGTTGAATCAATAGAAACTCTGCCTTCAATTATGGATTGTCCTACTGAGTTTCTTCCTTATCTAGCAAATTTATTAGGGTGGTCTTTATATGGTAATAATGAAACTTCTTGGAGAAACCAAATAAAAAATGCGGTAAGGCTTTATAAAAAGAAAGGAACAAAAGAAGGGTTGGTTGAGGCAATGAATACCATAATTGTTCAAAATCCTATTGACACAAGTTCTTCTGTAACCGAATTATATGAATCTTACATTCCAAATCTTATATATTATCTTTTATTAACTGAAAGTCCAATATTAAACTCTGATGATTTCTCATTAGATGATGCGCTTGCCTATGGTATTGACCCAGGTGGGTACAGCGCAGTAAATAAAGATCAGACTATTCGTGCTGCTGTTGATAATATTCTAAAAAGGGCTGTAGAACGCTTTCCAACGCACTTCTTTATAAAAAATGAGCCTTTTAGAGTTCATATTTTGAATGATGGGCGCGGGTACTTTGGCCCAATAAATAATATAGGATCTAATTGGTTTACAGGATCAATATTTACGGATTCTTCTGAACCTATTGCTATTTTGGGTGATCCTGGATTTACTTTTAATTATAGAACTCGTGATTTCCCTATCCCCCCTTGGGAAGAAGAAAAGTTTTATCGTAAATGCCTTATAACAAAAGATATTTTGCGCTTTTTTCAAGATGAACTGAGTAGATTTTGTGTTGATGGACTTTATGTAGACAATTTCTATGATTATATTTTCAATTATACAATGTCTGGAACAGGTAAAACTGATTTATATTTGGGAAATGCGTATGTACTGTTTACGTCTGGATTAGAGCTTCCCCCCAATTATGCTAAAATTATTAGTGATTTTGATTATGATGATTATGATTACCTTTCCTTATGGAATGGAAAATCTTCTACGTTTGATTTTACAGTGTGTGCTGGAGATTTTTCAAGTATACTTTTTCAAGATTCCTCAAGTTTATACACAACTGCCGAAATATTAGACAGTTTAAACATAGTTGACGATTTTTCTCCTGCCAAAGCAGATCCACGAACGAGACTCATCTTAGGGCAGAAAGAGTTTGCTAGTGGGTTAGATTTTATTTGTCCCTCCATACGATTTAATATGCCAGATGTTGCTGCTTCTTCTGCTGCCCTTGGTAATTATGAGATTAGTGGGATTTGGTCTAGAGGGGTACGTGCGTCTTTAGGGGGGGATTTCTACCCCAGTTTTGATGATTCGAGAAGTCACCACGATCATTTGGGACTCCCTGTTTTTACAAGAGATGGCGCTAAATATTCTAATAATGTAGCTAATTCAGTGGTTAATACGAGTGCTACTGTTCCTGCGTCCAGCGGAATACCAAGAGGTTCTTTAAGACGCAGAAATTTTTATAATACTTTAAACTACAAAGGGTGGTATGGAAGAGACGGGTTTAATATGCCTACCTTGTATAACAATACTAGTGGAATATTAAATACTTATATTTCTCCTGACTATCTTCCATTAGGGTTTAATCCTTCTGGTTTTAGTTTTGAGGATGGCGGTGCGGGTAATTTATCTGGTGTTTATTCTAGTGATTGTGCAGGGTCAGGCTCTACAAGAATTTACAATGGTTTGGAGGTAAGTAATGCATTTCTTAGTAGAGATTATGGTAGTTTAGCCTTTTCTGCTTGTGATCACTTTGTTAGGCGTGATATTCTTCCTGAGGAAGTTTATACCTTTTTTAAAATAAATGAATACAAGAAAGCAGCCATTGCCAAAGAGATTATAAATCATAACTTTAAACTATTATCCCCTTCTTCTACGTGGGTTAATATGGAGCAATCCTTTGCCAATCAACTTCCTGATCAGGGGTTTGATAAGTTTTTATCTCCTTCTATAGACAAAAGAAAATTTTCAACAGGTTTGTCTAAAGGAATTCAGGAGATATACAATACATATAATAAATTTTTCTTATCTTCTATTGATGGGAGTTCCTTACCTGAGAATTTACTTTTAGGCATGGGGAAGGGAGGTCCCACTATATTATCTCATACTTACGGCCCAATTTATTTTAATGCAGATTTTTCTATTGATGGATCAGCCATTGCCAATGATTTGTATTTACAAGATGGGAGGGTTGCCTCCGACATAATTTCTAAAACTTTATCTGATCCTGTATTAATTAACCTTAACCATTACGCTACTTCCAGCCTAACAAATTTAGGGGGCACTGTTGTAGGTGGATTATTAGTTTCTTCTGTAGATTCATCAACCGCTCCGTATTATGGTGCTCCTGAGTATACAACACAAAACTTTTTGAGTGGAGTATCGTTTGTGGATACTTCATCAAACACCAATGCTGGGGTCAGTTCAAATAATTTATTCGCAATCTATAAATTAAAAGACAGTGAAAAAGCTTTTGGTGGTGAATATGATAATTATTTGATTAACAATCCTTTTGTTTATTTACAGCATTCTGGGCGAGGTCTTCCAAGAATTCAATTTAATTTAAGCGGTTTTTCTCCGAGTGAACGCAATATACTAATTCCCGAGCATGATTTTGAAGCATCTGTTAACTTTCTTTTTGGAAAATTAGACAGTGGCGAGATAGGGGGAGGTACTTTAGGTATTTTATTAAGAACTAAAGTAGAGAAACTAATTGATGGTACTCATGTTGTCTTTTTCTGGACTCCTGGTGGGAAGTGGGAAATGGTAAACGTTGCAGATATTTCTACCTCAGTTAGTTCAAAACAAACATTATTACAAGATTATGCCCACCTCTTCTCTGGCGGTGCAGTGGAAAACTTGGTACAAGATCCTCATTGTGAGGTGTCTTTGGATAATAATAGTTTATTACGCTATGTAAGCAAAAGGCATATCCAAACCGCAAAAATAAAATTTCATACTAAAAATAAATTGTCAAATACTTCTTTTGAGTATGGGACCTATTATGATTCAACTAGTTCTGATGTGTATAATGGAAAAGCTGTTCAATTGCATAGAGCCTTTATGGGCGATACCGATAAAAATCAGGATTATATTTTAGAAGTTTTCCAGTATCCCAGCAGTAATCAACAGAAAGAGTTCGCTGTTGTTGATAACATTTCAGTAATAGATAAAACTCTTAATGATGCGGCAGAGGTTCCATACAAAGCTACGATACCTAGCCTAAGAAACCAAATGGATATAATAGAGGAACCAAAACTTCTTCTCCCTGACGGAAAACCCCTTAGCTTAAGGGTGAGTGAAGTTACAGATACTATTGAGTTTGATTCCCCTGATTTATTTAGAACGATGCCTGGACAAGTAACAACTGGGGGCAGCCATCACCCAATGAGATATAATAGTGAATTATGGACGGTCGTTGGTGCTCCTGATCTTGATTCATATTATGATCCTCCTGGATTGATGACTGGTTATGATGTTCACGCTTCTCCAGGGGCCAAAATAATGTGGAGGTTCGCCCATGGATATCCAACAACAGGGCTTCTTATTTGTGGGTCTAACCCACCCCCGTTCTGTACTCCAATATATGCCAATACTTTAATGGATACTGGAGAGGGAGCGCCATGGGGAAAAGTGCCGTTTACTGGTATCTGTAATAGTACTTTGACTGGGCACCAACACGGATTGGATGTAGCAATTTTTGACCCACCTAATGTAGACAATGGTTACTCCACATATGCTGATGAAGGAAAGAAAAAAAGTTATCTAGAGCAGTACTGGAATGCCAGAAAAGGATTCCTTTCTGTTAATGAGTGGTCTCCTTATATTAATTCTGGTCCTAGGGAAATGATAGGAGAGGGGGTGCCAGCGCACACCCATGGACAAGGAGCGGGACTTCCTTTCTGGCCCGAAATGTCTAAGGATTTCGACAAGGAGCAAGGGGCTCCTTTGTTAGCACTAGCTAGGCCAGGACATTCTTACAGGGAGCAATGGGTAGAAGGAGAAGACTTTTTGGATCATGGGCCTATTTCCTTCGGTGAGACTAATCCTTTAGGATTTAGAAGGGTAGATGACGAATTTTCTTACAGTAATATGTATAATCATTTTGGAAGTAATAATATGGACGGTCTGAGGAAGACCTCTGTAGGATCTCCCACTATGATTGATTTTACAACTCGTAGAGTTAAGTGTAATTATCTTGAGAATGGTGACTTAGGACAGGAGATAAGTGAATTAGAAAATCCGAATAATTGGGAGTATGTCCCAAATGGACCTGATCCATTATTGCCGACAATTTTAGATCCTATGGGTTTGGTTGCTTCTGGTTTAGCCATATACCAAGTAGTAAATGTAAAAATTAATAGTGAAGATGTAACAAATCACTACCATACGTTTGATTGGCTTCAAACTGGAGTGGGAGGAATTTCAAAGTTTACAGACGATGGACATGGAATTACTTTCCCTCCTATGTCTGTTTACCGTGATATTTCTAGAGATAAGCTTATTCACGGCCAACAGTATAGTTTTAGTGTGTATGTTCGCGGTAACGCTTCGGTCGCATCTGAAACTAGAGATTTGTATGCTACTTCGGCAATGCTAACAATATCTACAATTGGCACGGCTACCAGCTATACTAGACTGAATATAACCCTTCCTGACTTTAATTCAGGGGAAACTGTAAGCCTCACTAGAGAAATGAATGGACACACTTTAACTGGAACTGACGCAGCACAAGTAGAAACTATTAGTGTACCCGTCTATCCAGGCGCTCCTGATGTAAATTGGTATAGAATTAGAGTAACAATGCCATATGATGCAGTGGAAAAAGATATTTCTGGGAAAGAAAATTTAGGTATTCGGTGTACCCTGCAAGCGTATAACCATAGATTTGATAATCAATTGCCAGAGGATACAAGTCCTCACGATGATATAAGGTATACTTATGAGCACATTCCTTGTAAATTATTAACGTGGGGTTATGGGCTATGGGCTGCTCCAGAAGCTGGAACCTTTAGGAGGATAACAGGGGATATAACTAAAGTTGGTAGGCACTCTTTTGGGATACATAGCCACCCCGAAGGTTTAAATCCTAATGTAGATTTCAGTGAAAACCCTGGAGTAATTCCTAATGTTATTATGTATGATTCAAATGCGGCAGGAGCAGATGCACAAACTGAATATTATTATACAAATAGAAAGATTGTACATGGTGAAGATAAACAATTATATGTTTATGATAAAGATTCTTCTGGACTTAAAAAGCTAACCTTAGTAGATGATGTTGCACATAATGACCTTTTCAACTCAAAGTTATATAAAACAGTAAAACTAGAGGATACAAGCGGAGTAGGGTATACAGGTCCAGTGGAGTATTCTCTTTCTAAAAAGTTACTAAGACCTCCTGCTTTTACTGGGGAAATAGAGTTCGACCGAATTCTTTCTGTTTCTGGGGGTTGGGGTGGAACAAATGTAGGTGTAGATGTTGAAGGATCAGTACCAGTCACACCTGAAGATTTATTGCACTTGCTTAGGTACTTTAATAGATTAGGGAAGGATACGGGCCTAGTGAAAATTGGAGCAGGGCTTCCCCCATCTTCAATTGGGGGCTTTAATACAAGGGTCCCTTATTATTCTAGTGGAGTACACAACACTAGTGGTGGAAGCAGGTTGTCGTACAGGAGTGATCCAGACAATGGGGCCGAGCCCACTAATAGCGTAATAGTTTCAGGATATACTAATTACGCCTTCTTAGATACGAGCGCAACATAATGATAGGAACAGTAGAAATTTACAAGGATTTTGGAACCTCTGATCAGGAATTACTGATCTCGGAAGATAATCTTTTAGTTAATGGAGCAGGCGAGTCGATATGTACAATGCTTACGACTCCCTCTGGAATAGTTTCTGGCGCACCTCATATTTTAGACACTTCTAATTTTACTATACAAGCACTATCTTTAGGTAAATCATCTGATGCATATAAGGCTAACGCTCACTTCTACCCCTTTGAACCTTCGGCAAGCACTAAAGCGGGAAGACCTTACCATACTTATGTTTCTGCTGTAGAGGCTGATAATAGGATCAGGGCAGTGTCTTTAATTAATGAAAATGTTACCTGGACCGCATCATCTTATGACCCAAAAAGAGATCCTGGGCTCTGGCCCAGCCCTAATGATGTGCAGTTAGAGCCTGACACACATACAGCAATTGACGCTGTTTCGGGAGAATCTCATTATATGGGATCTAGTGTGATGCAAGGGAGAGCACACGCTTATGGGCATAATTTAAACCGAGTTTTATCAAATACTAACCCAAATTTATTATCTTATACAGACCAACCAGACGATGATCCCACTTTTGGTTTAGCGAATTGGTATTGGCAAAAAGCAAATATTGGAACTATAGTAGTATCAGCAACTCATTCTGGTCCTTTTTATGGAACTTCGGCTTTTCTAGTTCCTGGAAGCACAGGAAATTCTAATAGATTATTTCATAAATTAGGATGGAACCATGCTTCTCCTTCTGCTATGGGGTATCTTCATAGAAATGTAGATCATACCTTTAGTTTATATGCTAAACTTCCTGAAGGTAACCCAACATCAAGTTTGAATTTACAGTTTTTTAATCGTGCTAGGAATACGTACCATCAGTGCGGGTTCTCTTACGTAGACTTAGATACAAGTGCCTATCGCGCTCCATATTTTGTAAGTTCAGTAAGCGGGGTTTCTGGCACTGTAACACCCGCTGCTAGTGCAAATGATTCTTCGGGGTGGTATAGGTTTGAAGCTAAAATGACTGGGTTGGGCGACGAAGCTACGGCCCACAATGGGGACCCTTTCTGGGTGGTTGCTAGATCATATGATTATTGTCCTGGGCCTGAGACCGTTGGGGGTGTTAGGGGGGCTATTGAATACTATGGGTGGCAGGTGGAAGAGAGTTATGGTGCAACTAAATTCCAAAAAGTTGAGGGTGTAAGGCCATCAGTAAACCAGGGAGGCATAGGTAAAGATATATTCTTAGGGTGTTATCCTCATACCAGTGGTACGGACTTTGCGATTTTAGAGAGTATAGAAAATATAGATGTTCCCTCGCCAGGGGGGGTCCTAGAATCCTATGCTAGTGGAACTTACCCAGAGACAACTGACGATAATTTTTTCAACTCTTCTTCTATTAGATCTATGGACCAAAATGGATTTATTAGAACTTATATGCCTTCAGCTACTGGCCCTGCGGAAGCGGCTGATGGTAGGGCATATCCACATAAATCAGCCTCTGATCCTGAAGGTATTAGTAACCCTCTTTCGGGAGTCATAGTTTCCGCAAGCACTGATTTTTCCTCTACGGGAGAAGTTTCTTATATTTGTACTATTTCGTCAGGTGATTTAGGGACTACAAATATGTATGGTGGTTTGTTTAAACTTGGTTTATGGACAATAGATCTACCTAATACTATGCAAGGAAATCACCCAACAGGAAAAATTTCTGATCCAATTCAGCCACCTTTCCATTTCAAAGCAGGCTTTAATAGGATAGTATATAAGTTGTTTGCAGAGAAAAACTTTACCAAAAATTTAGCTGCAATAAAAGATTCTCCTCCATACTTAATAGGAAAAGGCGCAGCAGGATGTAATCAATATACAGACTTAACCATAGTCTGGAGGATTCAATTAATATGAATGGATTAATAAAAATAACAAAAGTCTATGGTGATGGACGAAAGGAAGTTGTTTGTGAGGATAATAATATCCTTACAGATGGGCTAGGTGTAGGGATTGTTAATCTACTTACTGATGATGGTTCGTCAAAAGTAGAAGACCATATTGTTGGATATTTTCAAGTTGGCACAAGCCAACATTCCTTAGATGACCAGTCTGAGCAAAATAGAAGATTTCTAAGTACATTAAAAAACCCACTTAATTCAGAAGATTTGTATGGCAAAAATTCTGACGTTATCGTAGATACACACACTATACTTCAGTACCATAAAACTAATTTTTCTCAAGGTTACGCGGATCCTCCTGGAAGCAACGATGCTATCTTTGCGTTTTTGCCTGATAGTCATAGTACAAATATTATTGATGGTGTTGTTCATTTTAGGTTAGTTTTAACAGAAGCTATGGCTAATGATGTGGGTGCTCCTATATCTGAGTTTGGGTTGTTTAGTCGGGACGCTCAGGGATCTATAAGAGGAGACCAATCTATTTTAGTTGCTTATAAAACTTTTCCAATAGGTGAAGGTATTACGAAAACAAGTGAGTTCTCTCTTGTAATTGATTGGCAAATAAAATTAGTTGACGAGACTAAAACTTCTGAGACTGATCCCAAGCCTTCCCCTAGAAGTAATGTTGTTTTTATTATGATTGATGATGTTGGGGTTGACCAATTAGGAATATATGATGAAATTAATCCATATGCTCTTGCGAATACAAATTTTGCTAACGCTTCCCCCTTTAGTAAATTAGATAATGTTAATGGGTCTAGTGTTTATCCACATACTCCCACTTTAAGTGCTATTGCTGCGTCAGGGGTAACTTTTTATAATTGCAGGTCTCAACCTGCGTGTACACCAACTAGGGCTACGCTCCTGACTGGAAAGTATAATTTTAGTACACACAATTACTTAAACACAGGGGCGGGGTTTTGGGGTCCTGGCATGGGAATGGTTTCGGATAGTCTTCGCAGACTGAGGAGTGGATTAAAGGGACTAAATTCGGAGTATGCGTTTCTACAAGAAGACGGGGAGTATGAAACTTTAACTAATGCTGTGACAGATAGTGGTGAGAGGCCAAATACAATAGCTTCTCAAAAAGTATTAACTGAATATTTACATGAGCCAGATATGCTATACCAAACAGCTATGTTCGGGAAGTGGCATTTAGCTCAATGGGAAGAAAAAGTTGTATATTGTGAGGAAGATAAGAGCCCAGAACACCCAGCCGTTTACGGAGACGGTTGGGGACATATAAGTGATATAGGGAGGTGGGATCATTATGTGGCAACGTGGGGTAATTTAAATGCAGATACAATCCCTGGTTACAATTATAATACAGGTGGTTGGTATGATCGTGGGGGTTGGCCTAATTATGGTGGGGTTGCGTCAAGTGGTTTAGATGGAAAACAGATGGGGTATGTTAACTTTTTTGCAAACCATAATGGAGATGTTGTAACTGTTTCTGATGCAGGGTATACAACTTATGCCCAAGCAGCTTCTGGAGTTGATCCTAGACAGGGAGACCATCTTAATCACACAACAGATTACATTTTTTCTGCTGCTAGTAGTTATTTTAATACAGCACAAGAGCCCTTCTTTATGTATATTTCTCCCAATACTCCTCACACTCCTTATACAGAGGCACCTTCGGGGGGAGTTTATACAGGTTCTTATAAGGAAGAGAATAGACTAAAAACTCTTTACAATAATTCTACGACTCATGTTGATGCAGTCCCTGGTTCAGATGGTGCTGCTGTTTCTGCAACTTGGATTACCACTAATTCTAATTTAGAAAATTTTGATTATGTTCTTAGTTCCTTTTTGGATGGCTTAGATGAAAGTAGAAAAAGTAATACTGTCTTTATAATCACTTCAGATAATGGTTCTGTTCTTACGGATTTAGATAGAAGAGCCTCTTTTTGTTCCTCTGTAGGTTTGGGGGACTTGACGGGGAGCGTTAATCCTTATAGCTCAGAGGGGTCAGCAGGCTTTGGAGCTACCTACGATAAAATGATGAATCTTGGAGCATATGGTTCCGCGCTAGATCCTCCTCAATACAGGCGAGGAGGAGAGAATGATTCGGCGTATGGCTTTAAAGCAAGCCTTTATGATAGAGGAATGCTTGTTCCGATGATTGTTAGTGGAGGAAGTAATACTGCTGTCTCTGCTGGACCCCACACTTCTTATGAAGGGAGATCTACAAGTGCTCTTGTAGATTTAGTAGATATTTTAGCCACGGTTGTCGATATTGGAGGAGGGGATTTGGGCAGTGTTCCTAGTGATTCCATATCTTTTTATGGTGTTTTAACGGGGGAAGTTGACGCATCTTCTCATGCTAGGCAATACTCTTTTAGTGAAGCTTATTATCCGTGGGGAAATAGTACAGGTAACACGGCAAATTATGGAACTTATACTGGCACTATTGGTGCTTGCTTAGATCCTCCTATTGCCTCGAATTTTGCTGTTGGAGATCCAACTGTACCGAGAACTAGGAGAGCAGCTTTAACTTGTAGATTTGAGCAAGAACAGTTGCGTGGTTTTATTCCTCCCATTACTCAGTTTACTCTTAACGGAACGTGTGTAGATTTAGGTATAGTAGCAAACCCTGGGGATGTAACTTGGGACCCGAGAGACACTATTCCCGAGGCCAGCGCGGGGGTTTGGAGAATTATTCGGCCAGGGTCTGGTCGGGTACTTTTGCCGGGAAGTTTTAGTGGAAATACTGCTGAGCTAGATAGTTTAGGAAAAGGTAGATGGTATGAAGAATTATATCATATACAGAATCAAGAATTTACTGGAGTTGATTTATATGAATTAGATGATTTAGTTCCTGAGGAGTACAAAGGGCAGGGAGCCAATAAGATTACTTCAAATTTAATAGTATCTGCTGTAAGTGCTATTGGTGGCAATGGGGTACTAAATAATACTAACTACTATTGGAATTTAGCAAGGATGTATGAAGCCTGCCACAGTTCGATAGCCCAGTTTATGTCAAAACGTTTTGATCCCGCCGACACTTTAACAGCAATTGTTGATCAAGCCCCAAATATAGACGGCGAGATAGGAGAAGAAAGTGAAGCAACCAGAAAAGAGATAAAAACATAATGGATAAATTTAAACCAAAAGGTCATTTAGAGATTTTAAAAATTTATGAAGATGGAACAGAAGAGGTCCATTTTGAAGAAAGCAATATAATTACTTCTGGTATGGGAGTAGGATTAGCTCATTTATACGCTGGGTCTGGTTCCAATAAAATTTATGATTTTCAGATAATAAATTTTCAGGTTGGCACAGGTGGCGTTGTTACGGATTATGGGGCTAGTTCTTATAAATTAAATTCTCCTTTAACTCACGATAATTATTTAAGTACTGGAAGTGAGGTTCTATTAGAAGGACTAAGTCCAATACAAAACGGGGTAGTAAAGGGGTCTCATGAGTACTTTGTTAGAATTCCGTTTTCTAATATTCAAAAAGTTACCCCACATACGGTTAGATTCACCTTACTTTTGGATAAATATACTGCAAATGGATTAAGTGATCAAATTGATGAGGTAGGAATCTTCATGAGAAACCCGAGAGGACTAAATACTTCTAGTCCTATACTTGTAGCGTATAGACCTTTTACTGGTTTAATAAAGACCAGCACTTATTCACTTTTACTTAAGTGGACTTTAACTTTCTAGATTATGCCTTTTTACCCCAACGATATTTACGCAACTAGTGCAGGAACTGAATTATTTAATTATTTCAATCCTTTTGTTACAAAGTTTGATAGCGAGTCTTTTTATAACTTTGAACAAGATAATCAACCCTTATTTGATTTAGAAGAAAGAACCTTTGGTTTGTGGGAAAAATCAACTGGGTATCATACTTCTTCCTTAAATGGGATGCCCTTGGTTGTCTCATCTACTACTTACTCTGGTAACAGAGGAGTTTTTACAAATCTTCAAGAGGCTATAGATTCTCTTCCTAATGTTATTAGGACACCCACCCTGGTTGAGGTTGCGGTTTCTGGATATTTAGGTGGCTTAAAACTCAAAAATATAAAGATAGTAGAGGGGGGAGTTTTAGAGATTGTTAACCGAGGGTTTGCAAAAATTTATTCAGGAAAAGGGGGCGTCGTCTCCACCTCCTCTGTTGGAAAAGGTCAGCCTGAGATTATCGCCACTGAATCTTACATAACCTCTATATCTTCTGTTGATTTAAGCTCTACTATTACAAATACATCAGCTTTAGGTACGATGGATCATAGAGAAGCTGGAGCTAGAATATCTGTGTCTTCTATTTTTGATTCTTCTTTTAATAGAACTTTTGCACAAGTTATTAACCATGCTAGTAATATGCAAAGGACAGGCAGACTATCTTTAGGGTTTATAAGTGAGGACCACGCTGGGGCAATCTCCACGCAACCCTTTGTTTCGGGGACTGGGGCGTTTGCGTTTAATATAGCAAATTACGAGTTAGATGCTTTTGGGTTAACTGGGAATATTGTTGACAAAACCCCAGGATCTTTAGATGTTTCCTCTGTTCGGGGAGACACGCAGGCTAGACTAGCCAGGGGCGCGGGGAGCGCTGCGGCTAGGACTGATTATAATCTTCGTGAGGTTGGGGGGTTAACATATGTTAATGCCTTATCTTCAATTGAAGTTGAAAACTGTAATGGCCCATTATATATCAGGGGTTTCTGTGTTGATGGAGTTAGTGGAGCAGCAGGTCTTTATTTAAATAGTAGTTATAAAAATGATGTGGGTATATCAGTAGTTAATTCTAACCCCGTTATTGAAAACTGTTCGGTAATGAGATGTACTCAAACAGGAGCAAAATTTATTAATTCAGATGTGACGCTTGCACGAGGGTTCTTTGCAAATAGAAATTATTTGGTAAACAGTGCTGGTGCTGGTAGGTCTACACAGGATACCATAGGGCTTCATGCGATAAATAGTAATGTATCCTTAGAAATTCATGCTTTATACGCCTCAGGCAGTGACTTCTTGTTTAATACTCAGAATCATACATACGGAGCAGTTTTTGAAAATAGTGTTATTAAAGGGGGTCAAAGTCGCCCCGCCCCAGATCAGAATGATACCTCATTAGGTTTTGCTTATAATGATGTGGGTATAAAAGCAATTAACTCTACGTTTGATCTCAGTGGAAATTTAGATGTTTATAATAACCATAGAGGGATTCAATTACTTGACTCCACGCTGTCTACCGATAGAATAACTATAGAAAATCATACCTTTGATGGATTAATGGCACAAAATTCTGTTATTAAATATAACAATAGTTTAGTAAGGAGAGATTATCTTTCGGATATTGATTCAAAAAGGATTACACAAACTCTATTCCTAGAGAATGCAACACATTTAAACTTAACTGAGGGGAGTAGATTTACTTATTACCAAGATCCTACTGCTACGGCTGTTAATACTCCAACAAAATTCGGGGCACTTAGATTTGTTGAAAACCATGGGGTTTCTAGCTCTCCTGCTATTAGAGTTAATAAGTCTCAAGCGGATTTACTCCACTCCAGGATTAGTGCAAGCAGTATGCAAATACAAACAGTTAGAACAGATGTAAAGGGAGCAGCCGTTAGAGCAGAGGATTCGTCGCTTGTTACGTTTTTGGGGACTTTGAATGGAGCAACCATTATTGAAGGTAACCCTTCAGTAGCAACTGGAGGTCGCAGAGTGACGGGGGTGTACGCTGGCGATAATTCAAAGGTTAGTTTCCGTGGTCCTGCGGCTGTCGTTCAGTTTGGAACCGATGTTTTAGCTGAAAACAACTCTATCATGGAGTTTATTCCACATACAACTCAATATGGAAAAGTGGATATAGAGGGATATAATTTAACTAACACAGGAAACCATACCTGTATTGAATTACATTCAACAAATAAAACCTGTTTAGCAGCGAGTAATAATTCTCAAATAATAATGCGAGATCTTGGAAGTGCGAATGCGCTGTATAGTACTCAAAAAAGTGATTATAATGATGCGGTTATAGCTAACTGTGTTAGTGGGGGTTCTATGCAGTTTTATCCAAACGCTGCTGTAGCTTCCCTTGTAACAGCGAGAGATGATTTACATTTTGCAGACGCTTCGGTGTCCGATGATACATTTACAGCATCTTCTTTCGATTTACGGTCTGGTGGAGGAGCCTTAGGTCCTGTAGCACAGGAGGCTGATTATGCACCAATAGTAAAGTATAATTATAAGATAACAGATTTTTATTCACACAACTCTTCTGCTACTATTAATAATACCATTTCAGCGGGGGGTATGTGTGTTCAAGCGTTTGGAAATAGTATAGTACAGGTTAATAATGTTAGCTTCCCTACAGGATATATTAATTCAGAAGGCACCTTCTTTGATCCTAGTGCTACTGCTGCGGGATGTAATACAATACGAATTTGGAATTTATGTGATACCTCCAAACTATATGCATCCCATCTTGCTTTAAGTGGTATGGCTCCATCTGCAACGTTGTATCACGGACCCCGTGCTGTTTATCTTAGTGGATTAGATGGTGGAGACGAGTACGGTGATGGAACGGTTGTTGCTGTTGCTGGGGACTCTAAAGACGTAGCATATGGGGCTTTATCGTCTACCCCTAATACAAGCGCATTAAGCGTATGCGATACTTTTGGGTTAGGTGTTCAAATTTCTGGGACGTTGGGAGGTCCAACGGGTCCAGGTGCTGTAGTAGATGCCCATGTTTCTGCTCTTAATTATGCTACAGCAAATAGAAAAGATGTTTTTGGGTATTTAACTCCACAGAATAAAGGACCCTTCCGATTATATTTTAGTCCAAATCCTGCTATGGTTTATTTAGGATATTGCTCTGGTATGGATGGGGTAACCAATGAGTCTGCGGAAGATCTGGGCCTTTGGACCTCCAAGGACAGTAGACCTACTCAGCATATAGCTCAAGGGTATAGTCTTTCTGGTATGGTAGGTGTTCCAAGTGGGATCCTAGAGCAAGAGGAGGGCATAGATGCTTCTGCTATGCATAATATATTACTGAATGTCGTAAGATCAGAAGATCATGGGGGAGAAAAGCCTTCGGCTCCGTTTATGGCAGCTTCTGGTTATTATTATCCTTCTGCTATGTTGCTTGGTGGTGGAGGGATCCAAGCTTATTTGGATGAGAGCGCGGCTGATGTGTGGGCAAATGCTAAACATTGCGCCTCTAGCCCCTTATCAGGACGAGGGAGCCCCTTAGTAGCAATCTATAGATCTCAAACTAATAAAGGGGGAGTGGCAGCAACAAGCCCTTCGCCTTATGGGGCTGGCATAAAATCAACTAGTATATATGACAGTAGGAGAGATTTATAAATGACGTATCATGATGGAAATGGTGGTGGAAATGGTGGTGGGAACGGCGCTGGAAGTGCTCCTCCCACTGGGGATAATATTCTAAATTTAAGTAACGCAGCAGGTGAGGATAATTATGCTTATGTTGAAACTCCTTTTAATTTCACAGATCCCCCTAGGTATTTTAAAGCAAATGATCCTTATTATTACGCAGTAGACAATTTACCCCTTAAGCAGCTTCACGAAAACTGCTTATGGTTAAGAGACCAGATTTTAGGTAAAGATTTATCAGTTACGGGCATTTCTTTAGAAAAAATCGTAGACTTGCAACCATACGTTACTAACAGTGACAGGGTTGTTAATGTTCGTCCAGGTAGGTTTACCGCTAGAGTTAATGACGCTTATGGTTTTAACGCTTGGGCTTCCATTATAGAAAATGCAACTGGTAGTGTTGATGTAACAAGAACACCTATGTATAAAACACCGTCTGTTCAGATAGATGATTCGGTTTTTAAAACTTTAGTTGGTTCTACAGTAGTAGATTTATTGTATAACAACGGCTTATATGAACACTATCACCACCACGCATCAAAGCTTTATGTGTCTCCTCCTGCCGATACTGCTCCTACTCCTGGGACGATGTATATAAAAACTAACCTAACCCCTACTTTTTTTGGGACTGGCTCTTTTTCTATAGAGGATCTTCCAAAAATAAAGACCGCTGTATGGCAACAGCTTAGTGATACGAATAGACCAGAACCATACCTCCCTGATCTGCAACAGCTTTCTGTTGATTTTTGTAGAAGATGGAAGGGAGTTTTTAGGACAGCCGTAGTTAATGTTCCAGAGCAGTTAAGCATCCAAGTTCCCGCGTTCAATGAGGAAGATTACCTTGATAATGAAACTACCGAAACCTATGATGCACAAGTACGCCTTGATTTATTATTCTTATATACACATCCCGTCGATGCCTCTGAAAGCTTCATAGCAAAAAATGCAGGAGAAGGGCCAGAAAGAATAACACAACCAAGACTGGGTTTAGTAAAAGGTGCGGGTTCTATTTTAACACCTGCTAGTTACGATGGTGGGGATACTTCTTTGGATATTGTAAGTGATCCCTCCATTATAGGAAACGAAGACTGGTTAGCTCAAAGAGCATCAGAAGATGGAATATATAAAACCCAACAAGGGTTATCAGATATTGCTGATGTAAGTATTACCTCCCCTTTATCGGATCAGGTAGGAGTAGGTAATTTAACCTCCCCATTCCCCACAAAAAATACTGGGTACAGCTTTCCGTCCCCTGATGATTTATTAAATTTAGCTCCTATTATTTCTGCTGATGCTACGACTGAAAGTTTAGCTACAATTGGACAATCTGTTCTTCCTTTATGCTACATCATTGTAAAAAAAGATGCTACCGTTATTAGGCAGGAAGATATAATTGATATTCGTCCATTCTTAAGAACGGCAGAGCTTACTTATAATGAAAGAGCGGGGGTTGCTGGAGCTAACCCCCCCTTATCTTTGGCTAACCCAGCCACAGGAAAGGCAGAGTTGTATACTGCTGTTGAGACTATGCGGGATTACTTGGTTAATTATCTTGCGGAAACAGTAACTGGAACTACTATAACCACAGAAAGAACTGTGTTTAAATCTCAGGCAGACTTAGTGCGTAGTGCTAATATAAGTAGTTGGGGAAGCGCAGCATCAAACCTGGAACTTGATCTTACAAGTTTTGTTGGTGCTCCGCATCTTGGAAAAGTAAAATATTTCCTTTTCCGTGTTGAGCCTACGCAAAGTGATTGCCAAAATCCGGCTAAATTGTATTTTACTCAGGGTACTGGGATAAATGAGGCTAGAAGGGTTGGTCAATTTGAGGGCGGCGGTGCGGCAGCTACCACGGCTATGCCTCATAGTTTCTTCTGGCCTGGAACACATACAGTGAGTGAGAGCGGGGATACTCAATATTCTGTATCAACATATTCCACATATTCAGGAGACGGGACCCCAAACTTTTATTATAAGTTGTATATGGATGGTTATGTTTACGAAGATCAGATTATTATCGAAACTTCTGTTTAATGTACTTTATTTAACATGGTAGACTTAGCAACTTGTTCAAAAGCTGGGGTTGGGGACGCTGAAGAAGACGACGATGGCACCGATACTGGGGGGGTTGTAGTAATTGTTGTTGATGGTCCTTTGGATCCTCCTCCTGATGCCATAGGCCCAGAACCTTTTGATGAGGATGATGGTGGCGGCCCCCCGGAAGATCCCGCTATCCCCCGGATCATTGGTCCCTCCCGTATTTTTATTCCAGGAGATGGCGGTGGTGGTGCGGTGTCTACGGAGATAGTTTTTCGAATTTTTTCTATCCCCGTTGACAACGGAGAAACTACTTGTGATTTTTTTGATCCTAATGGGGATCCTGATATCACTGTCACTGAGATTCCAGCAGAGGTTACTGGGGGTTTAGTAGATGCAGCTACTTATGCTGGTATTGAAGGGTTCTCTGCTAAACTGACTAAATTAGATAATCCTACCACTAGTCCAGGAGGAGTAATAATTTACAACGCTTCTCTGGACGTTACAATTCCTACAGGTGGTGACGCTTTAGATTTTTATGTTAATAATCCTCTTTTGTTGGACAAATTGATTATTACTGTGGATTATGGAATTATTTATACAGCAAACTTTGTTGTGGGAGAAAATGAAGTAGATGTGTCTTTTGAGTGGTCGAGGTTTATTGGGGTTTATAAGCCAGGAGGTGTTGTTACTACAGAAGATTTAGGAGAACCCAAACCTCCTGTTATTGATTATGGGGCTGCGGAGCTAGATATAGGTCATAATTTCCCGCCCAGTGAACCTGACTGGGTGTGGACGGTTTCGCCTATCGCTGGTGGTTGGGACCTGGGAGATTATGAGATTATTGACGGAGGAGTAACCCTTGAATTACCCCCCGTCTTAGACGGTGTGTATTCTCCTGACGATTATATTACGTTTGATGAACACACAGGCTCAGTAACTGCTAGATCTACTACCACAGATTTGAGTGATGTTGATTTACCTACAAGGGCTTCTTTGATTATTAGGATTTCTTGTCTCCCTGTAGCAGGATATGAAGGAGGTTTGCTTGAAACAGGAGCCATTATTCCTATTACCCTGGTAGCATTTGAAGACCCAGGTACAGAAGATTTTTATTGGCAGGGATTGTGTACTACTACTTCACCTGAAACAGAGGTATGTACTACAAACCCTCAAGGACCCGCGTATCCTGATTTTGCCTCCTGTATTGCGGCAGCAAATAAAAATTGTGGCATTACGGGAGATGGCACAGGTGAGGGCGATACAGGTGAGGGTGCTAGTTTTGGGTACTCAAATATAAGAAATAAGAAATACGATACATCAATTAAAGTTCCTTCTAGGTTATTAATGGAAAGATTCAGTGTGCCTCCTAAAACATTTACTCCTCGTTCCAATTCTTCTGGGAGATCAGCTAGGAACCTTGTTAGGTCAGTGCCTCTTGGGTTGGCTGCTCAAGCCAGGAAAAGACAACTTATAAGATATAACAATGGAGTTACTTATGAACCGTACACTTTTTGTAGTACACGTACTTTGACAGAACCTATTAGTGTAGAGGATGTTGCTCCTATAGATTTTTCCGTGACAGCAGTAGGAGGAAGACCTACAGTCTTATCTAATGTTATGGATGAAACGGTTAGAGGTATACTGAGGATTAATGATAAGCAACAAGATGTGATAGATTATTTTTACAACGCATTAACTTCAAAAAAAATACTACTTAGTTTAAAGGATAGTGTTAGAGATTTATTAAATAATATGTTGAATGTAAACGGTGCTCCTTTATCCAATTTACTCTCAGCAGCTATCAGAGATAGTATAATTAAAGATGAAGTAATAAATTTTGCAGAAGAGGATATTTTAGATTTTATAAGTTTGCATCCTAATAAAGAAAAAGTTACTAAGAGTGCTAGTAAATCTGTCAATAAATCGAACGCTATAGATATTTTATTGAATAATTCTGTATCAATTAATCCTGATAATTATTTACCAAAAAACAAAAACAGATATATAAATTGGAAAACTTTAGCAGAGGATTTAAATAAACGTGTAGTTTTTAAAACCTCGGAGGGGGTGGAAACGGATATTTACATTCCTAATAATGAAAAAATTACGACTGTAACATCCGATGGAGTTTCCAGAACACTTGATATGCAAGATGGAGACTTCTTCGTTGCTTCTCCTGTAGTGGGAGATCCAAGACTTACAGTGTTTTCTGATATAGAACATGCTAAAGTACTCCCCTTCCGAGAAGGCGCTAAGGCAGCTTATCTTGTGAATGAAGAGTATAGCTTTACTTTAGATTGTACTTCGGTAACTTCTAATTTAGTTGAGTTTAATGCAGATACTACGGGAGCGCGTCAGGACTCATACTTTTTAGCACTAGATAAAAATACCATTGAAGACCTTCCTGGGTCGTTATTTACAAGAAAGACAAGTGCAACCTATAATTATATGACTACAGGCATTGATGATTTTGTAAAGCATAAAGCTTTCCCCTTTCTTCTAGTTTATTTGAGACATGATGACATGTTATTTAATCATTTAGAAAGCTCAAACTTGGCTAAGTTAGTTTTTAAAGATTTTACTCTTGATGCGTTTTCTAATACTCCTGAGGATATCTTTTTAGTAAGACAACTTCCGCAACATATATTGCTTATTCCTAGTGATAAAACACAAAAAATAGTTACTAACTCTAGATCCAAACTGGTTAATTTTAATACTAGGCAGGCAAAATTAGCCGTGTCTCCGTTTAATGAGGACACGTTACGTCCACTAAGAGAGCCTCCCTATCTATTATCTGAACTAACTTCTACGGAAAGCATTAATTTTGGTGTAGATGTAGCAAATAATGTAATCTGGGACGAAGCAGTTAAATATGTCTTTAACACTTCAAGGGTTGCCAATATTCCTAAGTATAAGAATAATGCAGAAGTTCTTCCTAGAAAAGAGCTTCCTACTACAAAAATTTTAAAGGAATTAAATAACATAAAAACAGCCTACTCCTTAACTAGCCAGGACTCTATTTCTACTTATGATTTAGTTTCTAGAGTGGAGCCTAATGTGTTTAGGTCTATGGCTTTTGATCAGCTTAGTCCTGTAGATTTCCGCTCTAGATTAAGACTTAATTTAATTACAGATGATAAAACAATTAATAATAAGTATTTTATTCCTGTAAAGGAAATTTCAAATATTAATAATAAAAGTCCGCAATTGCTACCAACGCTGGAGGGTTCTGTATCCATTACAGCAAAAGGTGTTTCTGCTGATGGGACCTCAACAACAGAGCAAGCCTCTCGCCCAGAAGAACGGCCAACAGGAGGTCCTCCAACGTATTAATCTTTGCAAAAAGAAAAATTTTTCAAAAAATGTAAAGATGTATTCTAAATAAACGTAGAGGGTTTGCCCCTTATTTTAAAATTTCTGGAGAAATAAATATGAATTTTAATGACAGTGTAGAAAAAGAAGTAGTTGATGCTATTCTTGAAAGCTCCTTGTGGAGAAAAAGTGGTATTGAGGTACAACCAAGAACGGTTAATGAGTCTTCTGTAGTTGAGGATGAAATCGAAACTATTCCTGAATATAAGAACGAGAGGGTTGCAAATGGTTATGCAGAGCCTAGTGATGTAGACCAGGAACTTGAGAGCTTCACTTTAGATGATCTTCAAGTGGTTCTAGATAACCTAGAAGATGATGATCTTATGGAACATGCTCTCAGCATGCTTGATGTTTTTGATGTTGCATATGAAACACTTGCAGAAGGCGCTTACGGCGACGAAGACGAAGAAGAAGACGAAGAAGAAGAAGAGACAGCGGCAGAATGAACGAAGAAGATATCGCAAACTTTGCGGCAAACCTTCTTGAGAAAGAGGTGGAAAAAGGGAAACCTGTCCAGTTTGCTGCTTCGCAGCCTTCTGATGCCCCAGATGTGTCTGATGTAGAAGTTCCAGAAGATTATGCACATCAGATATTTGAGGAAGGGCATTGGGATAAAGCCGAAGTACCAGTTTCTCCTGTACGTAGAAAGTCTATTAGAGAAAAAGTAGAAGTTCGAGAAGAGAGACAGCCTGAAATTTTAACAGAAGCTACCGTATACAAAAAATATCTTATTAGAGAGTATAAGAAAAAAGTTGGGGATCTACAGGAGCTTGTTGAGTTAATGGAATCTTTTGGGATGGTAACTGGTTCAGGAAGTTTGGGTGTGGGTGCTGGAGGGCGTACTGCTGAAGATCCTATGAAAGATGAGGAAAAAAAGAAAGGAAAACAAAGGAGAAAAAAACGTGCAACTCTTGGGTCTTATAGAAGAAGCTAAGTCTCGTCCTAAAAAACGAGGGAAGCGAGGGGGCTACCACACATTAAAAGATGGTGTTGTGAGTTCCAAAAAATCTAAAGTTAAGAATTATCCAAGCATTAAGATTGCACTTAGGCGAGGTTACCCAGGCCAGATATTTTCTACAAAAGGAGCAGCGAGGCTTTATGTTATTAGTAAGGCTGGTTGGGGTAAAAAGAGTTCAGGACGGATTGCTAAGGGGTTTACACCTGGGTCAGCCACCCCCTCAGCAAAATGGGATAGCATTAAAGGCCACTCAGTAAGAACCATGAAAAAACATGGGAAGCAACGGTCCAAAAAATTTGAAAAATATAGGAGAGAGGCATGATTTTAACAGATACATTTATAATTGAAAGAGCGGAATTAATCACAGAAAGCAGAGGCGGTAAAAAAACTAGCGTTTTGAGAGGTGTTTTTGGTCGTTGTGATGAAAAAAATAATAACGGCAGGGTTTATTCCAAGCCAATCTTAGAGAGAGAGGTTAAGAGAATAAGTGAAGCTATGGGAGAAAGACGCCTTTTGGGTGAACTTGATCATCCTACACACGATGCTGTTAAACTAAGCAATGTTTCTCACTTGATTACGGGACTTAACTTTACGGGTAATGAGCTTATGGGTGAGTGTGAATTATTGGATACTCCTTCAGGAAAGGTGGCGCAAGCTTTGATTGAGGGTGGTGTAAAAGTAGGAATTTCTTCCCGAGGTATGGGAACATTATCGCAGGACGCTGATGGAACAAAAAAAGTTAATGAGGATTTTAAACTAGTAACTTTTGATTTAGTTGCTGATCCGTCTACAAGAGGAGCTTTTCCTGGTCTTTCCGAATCTTCCCAATCTAGTTTGGTTGAAGAAATTGTTAAAGATACTCTCAATACCGCTGCGAAAGAAAAAGTATTTACTACAATGCTTAAAGATAAGCTTAGAGAAAAATTAGATATTAATCAAAGTGCAGAATGGACAAAAGAATCTCCTGCAAGTTTACAAAAGAAAGATGCTCAAGACGCTAAGAATAAGAAAAAGCCTACTGTCGAAGACCCATTTCGCAATTGGGAGGATTTCTATGGTTATAACACAGGCAAGCCAAGGATAGTAAGAACAAGAGGCTATGAAGATTTTGATACCGTAACTGCTCCAGCAGAAGTTACCGAAACATTACATAATCATTACTCCATATTAAAACAATATCTTTTTGAGCACATCGAGGAAGATGATCCCTCAAATAAGTATGCTGATTTAAAAGGACTACTTTTAGAAGACTTAGATGAAGCATTTCGCCGTAGAGGGTCAGAAAGAACGCAAAGGCGTCAAGCAAGGCTGAGGACAAAAGGTGGTGAACTTGGTCAAAAAGGAGCCCAAATGATGAAGAAGGCTACTAGAGACACAGAGGCTGTAAAAGATATGCCAACCCCATCAGGCGGGATTAGAGGTGCTATTCAAGGATGGAGAAAGGGTCGTTTGCTAAAGAAAGCAGAGAAACTGGATGTGAAGGGTGAGAAGACAAGAGATAGAGGAGATGCTTTAACTCAAACTGGTATTCGTCAAGTAGATAAAGGTGCTGTTCGTGCAAGGGTTGATGCTAAACTTGCCGCAATTCGGAAAGATAAAGGACTTCAACGACAGGCTCAGGTTAAGCGACTATCTACAAGAGATACAGACCTTCGAAGCTATCCAGGAGGCAGCGCAAAACCAGCAGCAGCAACCAAACCAGCAACACCCGAACCAGCAGCAAAGGCAACACCCGAACCAGCCACACCCCGCATCGACCGCCGCGCAGGCGCTGCTGCGAGCCAAGCCGGGGTGCGAGACGCTGCCTTTGCTCGCTTGGATAGAGCAAAACAACAGCAAACAGCGGCAGCTACAAAACCCCAAATGCCTTTCGGAGCAGGGGTTGGGGTGAAACCTAAGACACAGTTTGGGGCAGGGCTTGACAAGCCCAAGCGTCCATCAAGATTCGGCGCTGGACTATGAATAATTTTTCTACACTAAGAGTTCTTCTTGAAGACAAAAGACCTACTACGCAGCAGTCTTTAACTAAAGGGCTTTACGGAGCAGCAGAACGAGAAGGACAGCGCAGATTATCCCAAAAGAAAGAACCCCCTGGAGCAAAAGCTAGAAGAAAGGCTGAAAGCCCAAAGAAAAAGAAAAAAAAGCCTGTAGCGTCTGTGACCATAGGACAATCTCAATCACGATTCGCAAAGATAAAAAGGACTTTACAAGCTCTTTTTAGCAAGAAAGCTCTTGCTAAACAGGCTAAACATAAAGCACTTCAATCACTGGCTAAGAGAGAGGCTCCTGGTGATACTCACGATAGAGTAACTACACAAAAACTTAAATCTAGAGTACTAGCAAGCTCAGTTGGTGTTAAATCTTCAGATCGTCCTCATGGGGGGCATGACATGCCCTCATTTGTTAGACCCAAAATAATCCCTCGTTCCAAGAGACATTAATTTTGAAAAATTTAGAAAAAAATAACCCTCTTTTTTTGAGAGAGTACATACTAATAGACACGGAGTTTAATTATGAGTAAATTTGACAGTATTTCCCAGCTTCTTCCTGAAGGTCTTACCGAAGAGACGGTTTCTGAAATCGCTTCTCTCGTTAATGAGGTTATTTCAGAAGAGGTTGGAAATAAAATAAAAGAATTAGAAAACAAAGTTCACGGATTCCTTCGCATGAAAATTGATGAAGTTAAAGATCACGCTATTTCTGAGCTTGAAAAAGAGAATGAAACCTTTAAGAACGCTCGCCTCTTTGAGTCACTTAAAGCTCTCATGGCGTTAGAGCTTAACAGTGATGACGAAGAAAATGCTATTCATCAGACTAGAAGAGAGTTTGAAGAAGTTCAAGAAGAGAATGATGTACTTATACGTGAATTAAATGGAGCACTTACAGAGTGCTCGAAAATGGAGAATAGCTTAAGTGTTCTTTCTGGAAAGATAGAACTGCTTGAGGAAGAACGACACGATCTTCAGGAGGCTGTAGTGGTCCTTGAAGAATCGTCTTTGCTGCCTTTTGAAAGTAACGAAAGGGCGGTTGTTATCTCAGAAGAAGTTCATTCTGACGAAGTAACAGAACCTATTGTTGAATCTCATTCTGTTAATGAGTTCCTCAACGAAGATATGATGGCTTTTATGCCCTTTAAAAAATAATCGGAGATTTAAATTATGAATGTTGATGTTAATGGCAGTGTTGCCAATGATACAATCGAAAAATGGTCTCCTGTATTAGAAGGAATAGAAAGCGACTACACTAAGAGAGTAACCGCTCAACTTTTAGAAAACCAAGCGAAAGCAATTATTACTGATAAACTTCAAGAAGGTATTAGTAATGACATTGGTGGTATGAACACCACAGGTCGCTTAGGTACTTTCCAAAAGTTTGCATTCCCTCTGGTTCGTCGCGTCTATCCTGAGCTAATTGCCAACAACATCGTTGGTGTTCAGCCTATGCAGGGACCTGTTTCACAAATTTTCTACTTAGGAAATTCACGCAGAGATGCACAACGAAGCTCACAAGCTGAACTCGTCTACAGTAAGTTCATGCTTACCTACGCAGGTAAGGTTGCACAGCCTATCTTCAGTGCCGCTAACGTAGACATTGATGGCTTAGTTCATGGCGCTGGTCCTGGTGCTGGTGGCGGCGATGACGTAAACGAGCTTATCGGTGGCGGTGGCCTTTCTGGTGTTGCTGACGCTGGAACAGATCCTGCCTCGGTTGATAACCGTCAGCCTGTTGGTGCTCACATTGCAAACTTCCCAGAGCCTGATGCGGCTCGTGGTATTGCCGCTGGTCCCGCAGTCATGATGGGATTCAACCTTTCGGCTGGTGAGCGTCTTTCTGGTTCTGGTATTCCAGAGATGCTGTTCAACATTGAGCAGCAGCCTGTTGCTGCCCGTACCCGTAAGATGAGAGCCCTTTGGACTCTTGAAGCTTCACAAGACCTTAAAGCTTATCACAACCTTGATCTTGAGCAAGAACTTACCGATCTTCTCGGTAAAGAGCTTCGCTTAGAGATTGACCGTGAAATCGTTGAGGATCTCAGAATGCTTGCTTATGGTATCGGTAGAAACACAGGTGGTGCGCAGGATTGGTTTAAGAGGCAAGCTCTTGATCAAGGCTTTAACGGCCCCAACGGTCCTAACTTCAACTTCGCTCCCGACTTTAACGCTAGTGCATTCTCCTATGACTTCACTGGTGATCATGATGCTGCGGGTACTGATGTTGATATGCCTGGATACACCAGAAATGAAGCAGCAAGTGTTTATGAGAACGTCTTCTTACTAGACTTCTCAAGCTCTGCGCTTGATTTCGCACCACAGCATGTCGGTCATGTCTATGCTAACCTTATGGCACTTTGCCAGCGGGTTGCCACTGACATCTACAAGACTACGCTTCGTGGTCCTGGTAACTTCATGGTTACTTCCCCCACCGTTGCTGCAATGCTTCACGCTGCTGCAAAGTTGGAGGGTGGTGTCATGCAAACTGACGGACCTACTAATATGACAGGTGCTCAAGTTAGTTATCGTGGTAAACTTGGTGGTCAATTTGATCTCTATGTTGATCCACTTTATCCTGAGGATGAAATCCTTATTGGTTATAAAGGTGCTAACGCAATGGATTCGGGCTATGTTTACTGCCCCTACATTCCATTACAGCAGACACCAACGATTACTGACCCCGAGACTTTCCAGCCTCGTAAAGGGATCATTACTCGGTATGGGAAGGCTGAGGTTTCTCCAGCATCTAGATTCTACAGAATCATTAGACTTGTTGGACCTACCGCAAACTTCCTCTTCACACCATTCTATCAGGTGAAGAATAACTCCTACGTATAGTAGTTAACCAGATAATTTAAAGTAATAGGGTGGGGGATTTTTATCCCCCACCCTTTCTTCTTTATAGGCTATATAATAATGTATAAATATCAAAGCAAATGTAAGTTCAGAATGCTAACTAGTGTAGGGGATAAAATTTTAGAAATTCGCCCCAAACAAATAATTGAATCAGATACTCTATTAGATAATGATTATTTGATTCTTATTACTAAGAAGCCTACTAAGTCAAATAGAGTAGGAAGACCGAGGATAAAACCGTTAGAAGAGATAAAAAAGAATGAAGAATCGCCAAAATGATCATAATTTTGTTCCCAAGCCTAGACTAAATGGATATGGAACAAGCTTTGGAGATTTCGGAGGAGAGCTTTTAGGTGATTACCGTGCTGTTGGTGAAATTGATGGCCCTAATCTAAATCGTTTAACCCTAGAAGGGGCTACCGAATTTAGTGGATACGAAACTATTATTAAAGATTATATTCTAGGGATGCTTGGGTTTCCTATCGTTAGGGTAGAACTCACCGACTTTCAATTAAAGCACTGTGTCCAGGAAGCAATTAATAAAGTAAACTACCATGCCCCCCTTTGGAATTTGCAGTACGCATCTTTTGATGCTTCAGCAAAGCAAAATATTTACGAGATTCCCCAGTATATGCTTCAAAATCTGGAGTATGTGGTATACAGAAAGACTTTATTAACTATCGCAGCGCAGGCAGGAACCCTAGAGTTTGATTTCTTTCTTAAGTATTTTCAAGACAACTTCCTGTTTTCAGATATGCAGGTAGGGGATTTCTACTTAATGCAACAAACTCTTGAAATGTATAGAAAAATCTTAAGCCAAGATGGGGGTTTTAATATTGTTGGGGGAAAATACCTCCAAATTTATCCCTCTCCAGCCATGACTCCTGAAAAAGTTATTATAGAATATCGTGCTATTGATTCGAATACCATCCTTCCTGCTTACACCAACTGGATTCAGAGGTATGCGTTGGCTGTAGGTAAAGGAGTTTTATCTCAAATTCGAGGTAAATTTGCCTCTGTGCCGTCGCCTGCTGGAGGAGCAGTCCTGAACGGACAACAGCTTTCGGCAGAAAGCCAGCAAGAAAAAGCGGCTTTAATCCAGGAACTTCTCAATGAAATTGAAGAGCCTCCCACCTTCTCAACATATTAATGGCTAGGAAAAAAGAATTATTTAAGGTTTCTACTAACATGCCCCCTCTTCCAGAGTTAGAGGGTAGGAGTGAGTTATCTTTTTTCGACCAAGAGAATGCAGATATAAACTTATTTAATTTGGTTGATGATGAATTAATCCGCATAGCAGGCTCTGAATTAATGTATTACAAGTTCATGAGGTCTGAAGATTACGATGAAGTTTATTTAGAAGCAAGAAGTAAACCAATTGCTTCTGAACCAATAAATGTTTACGGTCATTATGAGCCGAAACCCCTGGAACAAAACCTTACTGAGTTTGGATTAGAATTAACTAACGATCAATTATTTGTATTTAATAAATCTTATATCTCTGCGAAGCTTCACAGGACCCCACTTGAAGGGGATGTTATAAAGCCTAAGTTTCAGAACCAGAAGTATGAAATTTTTGAAGTTCAAGAAGATAGTTTTCAATTATATGGAGTGTACCATATAGTATGTGCCGCTAAACTTCTTAGAGACGAAAGGGATGTTGTGGACGAGCCCTATACTAAAGAGAGTTCTGATGTGGGAGGCTATTTAGATTTAGATGACGTTTAATAATCCATCAACCGATAATGTTGAATTAACAAGTAGGCTTTACTCTACAACAGAGGGGGTTAACTCTATAGCATCATCAGATATCACGGGGCAGGAGTACTTGTTGAATTTGATGTTACAAATGGACAAAAAACATGCGTTGCCTCTTAACGGATACAAAGAGATCGTCAGGTTTTTAATTAATGAGTTTGATCAACTTCCATATTTAAACAATGAACTAGAAACTATCCTGTGTAAGTGTAGATATGGAAATCCAGAAAGAACAATAGCAAGATTAAATCAACATGACAATATGATCTTACCTTTACTTACCGTCTCGCAAAACTCTATCTTAGAAGATAATAAAAGGCAACGGTTTTTCCCAGTTATTATGCATACAACCTATTGGAACAAGGAAATTCAAAGAGCGGAAAGAATTATTAGCTATTGTGATAGGCCAGTGACGATTCAATATAATATTAATATTTGGGCCAAATATATTGAAGACATGGATCAATTATCTCAACAGGTAAGGTTGAGATTTAACCCGTCTATACAATTAAAAACTAAATTTAGTAGGGATAGTAAGGTATTTTTAACTTCTGAAACCAATAATTTTAATTTTTCGTTAGGAGATAGAGAAGATAGGCTCATCCGAAAAACGTTCACGGCCACCGTTGAGACCTACATTAGAAGTCCAAAATATAAAGTTACCTCTACGGGACAAATAGAAGAGGTTAAATTAGATTCTATTCTTACATAAGAATATTTTTTTCTCCTTATTCCCCTCTTAATTTACTAAATACAGATAGAGGTAATTATGAAAAGTATAACTAATGATTCTTTACAGCGTTTAGAGTTATATCTAACAACAAATAAAGGAACTAAGCGTATCTGGATAAGTCCCAGGGAAACTATGGTAGTTCCTTATCACTTTATAAGTAATCAAATTGAGGTACTTTCTGGTCGGAGAATGCTAAAGATCAGAAATGCATAGGAGATAAAATATGGCAAATTTCGTCAGTCCAGGTGTTTATGTAATAGAAAAAGATCTAAGCGACTATACACCATCTATTAACCCAACAGTAGTGGGTATTGTAGGTTTCGCAAGTAAAGGTCCTATTAATAAGGCAACCCTTATTACAAGTCAGCAAAATCTAGTTAAAGAATTTGGTAGACCACAGGACTCTTTAGCAGGGCAAGGCATAGAGGGGGCATTAGAGATACTAGAAACAGCAAATAATATGTACTATGTACGGGCTGCTGATGCTGATTCCGCTAATGATGCTAGTGCTGTTCTTACGTTAGGATCATGCCCAGCTATTGGAGTATCTTCTAATAGTTATGGTGTTGATAATAGCCTTTACCTAAAAGTAATGGTAAAGAATAATGATGGTACTGAGATGTTTGTTACACCAAAAACGTATGCTATTGCAGCAGGAACTACGATTGGAAACCGTACTGCTAGTACGCAAGAAGAAGCAATGAAGTCTGTAATCGGGGGGGCTATGGACTCATCTAAGTTCGGAGCATTTTTTACCTCTGGGACAACTTCGGTTGAATCAAGTTGTGGAACTTACCTTGTAGGTGCCTACGCTGGTTCTGGTGCAGAGATTACAGTTTCTGCTTACTCTGACTCTGCGTATACCTTAGGAGCTTCTGGTGCTTTATTACCTCTTGGTCTTAGTGGACAGGTTTCTGCTCAGGGGGCTTTATTAAATGATACAGCCTACTTGAGTGGTCTTTCTGCGATCACTGTTAAAGGAATCTCGTTTGATGATGCTTCTTCCACGGGTGAGGGATTAGGGTATGTTATAGAGTCCTTATATCCAGGACAAGGGTACAATCTGTCAACTCTTGCAGATGGCAGCGTACAGGGAAATTCCATCACTGTAAGTTCTTTAGGGAACCATAATGCTCTTCTCAATGTTAATGGTGATGGAACCACTGATGAAACCTTCAAGGTTTCGTTAGTTGGCTCTGGATCTTATGTGGAAGATGTGATTAATACAGGCGGGACTGATTTAACCTCGGAGGTCATCCAAGGTAATCTCTATGCTGACAACGCAATATTTGGTGACACCAAACTAACATTATTCCAGGATAAAATTGTTGACCTTGGCTTTGATGGTCCAAGAGGTACTGGAGGGGCATACACTCTCAACATGAGCAGGGCTGACGGTCACGGTCCTGTTTCTTCTGTAAGTCATGACGCTAGTACGGGACTAATGAACCCAAGATTCAACAAGTTTGTTCAGAAAACAGTTAACTTAGTTGGTGGTACTAACGGTGACGGCGATGGAGACACGGCTGCGGAAGCTGCTGCTCTTATTGGAGTTGCTGCACCGTCATCCACTGGAATGTATGCGCTTGATAAAGACTTAGTTCCAATTACTATAGCTGCTGTTCCTGGCATTACAGATCAAAATGTACAAAATGCTTTAATTACTTTAGCGGAAACTACAGGAAACTTCTTATGTGTCTTTGGTGCTCCAATAGGTATCGGTGATCCTGGGGATGCACTAGATTATTCAAATGGGGTATCGCCTTATAGGACTGCTCCCTTTAATAGCTCCTACGCTTGTTTGTACTATCCTGCTGTTAAGGTCTTTAACCCATACATGGGCAAAGATCTTTGGATGGATCCAGCTATTTTCGCTATAAGACAGATGGGCTTTACGGATACTGTTGCGGATCTTTGGTTCGCTCCTGCGGGATTTGTAAGAGGGCGTTTAACTAAGCCTACGGATACTGAGGTTGATTTAAACCAGGGAGATAGAGACAGTCTTTATAGTGGAGGCAATATTGTTAACCCTATAGCTAACTTCCCACAACAAGGTATAACAATCTTCGGCCAAAGAACCACTCAAAGAAGTCCTACGGCTTTAGACAGAATTAATGTTAGAAGATTAATGATCTATATCAAGAGAGTTATTACTGCTTCTACTCAAAGATTTGTCTTTGAACCAAACGATAAAATTACACAAGAACGTATTACGACTTTACTTGTTCCTCTCTTTGAGGACATTAAGAGACGTAGAGGTATTACTGAATTTAAGGTTGTTTGTGATGAGACAGTAAATACTCCTGTTAGAGTTGATAGAAATGAACTCTGGTGCAAGGTGTTAATTAAACCAACAAAAGCCGCAGAGATTCTTGTCTTTGAGCTTAATGTAACTAGCCAATCTACAAATATTAGTTAAGGAGATAAACAAAAATGGCAGATTCATATTTCACAAATAACGAGGGTCAGGTAGCGCGGACCATAGCAGGAGAGCAACCCACAAGTCCTGTAATTTCCACTGAACTAGATTCAGTAAGAGCGTACCAGTGGGAGATTTCGTTTTTCTTTGGGCAATCCGATCCTTTAAATGGAGTCCAAAAGCCTTTAACCTTAGCAGCAAAGCAAGTTAATGGTATTGGTTATAGTGTAGAGGATATCGAAGTTAACAGAGTTAATGATAAGGTTTACTATCCTGGCCGCCCAAGCATGGACGAGTTAGTGGTTACTTTTGATAACTTACAAAGGGCAAGAGTTGATAAATTACTTTATGAAATGATGTCCCTTACTTATGACCCAAGAACAGGGGAAATGCAAAACAAAAAAGTCCCTGGTGAATCTGGAACGCTGCCTTCATTTAAACAAGAAGTTCAAATACTTCAATTAGATGGTAAGGGGTTACCCAGAAATGTTATTCGCTTAATTGGGTGTTATCCTAAAAAAATTACTCACGGGGAATACAACTATTCAACCAATGAATTTCATACTATTGAAATGACCCTTCGTTATGATCATTTCATTAATACTAATGATAAAAAGGGTGTAGTTGACCATCAAGTGGGTTGATAATTAAGAGTTAAATAAAAACCCAACTCGTTGGATGCGGGTTGGGTTATTTTTTAGCTATGATATACTATGAACTACTTTGATCAATTACTCGAAAGTTACTCACGCCTAAAACAACGTAAGCTTGTGCTCTTAGAAAAGGAAGAGAAGAAGAAAGAGAAACCAGATAAGATTGTTCAAGAGTATACCCCTGAGCAGGTTCTGACTGCTGCTCTAGGGACGCCAGTAGCCGACAAACCTGTTCCAATTCCTGGATTGATCACAAGAGATAAGGAGGGCAATGAAAAGGAGGCCACTGGATATCAGAAAGCACCTGGAGAGGGCGCAATGCATGGAGAGGTCATTGCCTCTAATGCTACTAAAGGTGCAAACAACGCAACAGTTGTTAACGCTGATGGAACACCTAGAGAACCTCAATTTACCACATGGTTCGAAAGAAACTTTGCAGGTAAAGAAGCCCTTGAACAGACGGATGGTACAGGGCTAGAGGCTGCGCTAAACCGTGTAGGAGAATCTTTAGGTCCTATTCTTTCTGACTCAGGTGTAGATGATTCACTCCAGGCTACCATTTTTGCTCAAGTCAGAAATATGGTAGGACTAGCAAGTGATTTGGTTATTTCAGCTAGAGACAAGGGGGTGAAGCAACCATGGGCTGGATGGAAAGCTGGAGAAGAGAAAGGCACAGGTAGGTATGTAGGAAGAGGGGAAGACAACTCTGATGACCCTGAGATGACTAGAAGTGTAGGCTCTTACATTTCAGGAAGATCATCGAAAAGTATTGAGTTTCAGATAGCTCACGGAAAAACAGTTGAGTTTGCAGAAGATACGGGAGCGGTGTTTGATACTCTAGCAAAAGATCCTATGCTTATCGAAGGTGCTTTGGATTCCGTGCAAGCCTTTATGGAGTTAGGTAAAGCAGAGGTTGCAGACCGAGAGACAAAATGCGCTCAAATTGGTAAGAGAGTTAAGAGTAAGGGAGATCGTTTAGTTTTCTTCAGGAACGAAGATCCAAATCAGGGAATTGCTATAAAGAGAAGCGAGCTATTTAAATTCGTAGAAAGTCAAATTGAAGAGTCATGCCCTAAGGGAATCCAAGCCATACCACAAGGAGAATACACCCCTCAACAACTAAACGATATGCGTGGTAAGGGGATGGAGCAAGGTTCTATTGCTGTAGGTATACTCCCAAATATTCAAGATCTTCCTGATGGAGAGCTTAAAAGTAGGCTTTCTTCTACCATGGGCAAGCTGCTACGGAAGGAATTGTTAAAAGATGAGAAAAAGTTCAGTGCTGCTTATAAACAATTGCAAGAGTCTAAGCCTGGAGATGTAGCCTTAAGCTTGAGAGCGTCTTTTGTTGTGGATGCTATGGAACAACTAAGATTAGAAACGGATACTCCTGAAAAAGCAAGAGCATTCCTACAAAGGTCTTTTGATATGGAAGCTCCTGTTGTGGCTGCTATTGGATCTAAGTTTACCTTTCCAGTAGGAAAAAAGACTGGGCTTGGTTATGCTGATGACCTAGAGTACACTTTCTTAGATGAAAACTCAGCTAACAACGCTGCTAAAACTATGAAACTTCAAGGTGACGCTGTGCATTCGGTTAAAGTTTCAGATTTGTTAAAAGAGCATGGTGAGTTAGGTTCGGTGTTCAAAGACCTATACTCCTTATCAGATGACGATTCCGTTTATCTGGTTGGAAGTGGACAAAAATCTTATTTCAAAGATGGAAGCTTGAAATTTGGAGAAACTACTCAAAGGAGCGATGCTGTTATGGGTACTGCTGAGAACATTGCTCCAGGGTTTGAAAAGGTTACTATGCAGAGATTAGGTATTAATGAAGTACAGCTTGCGGAATTAAGAGAATACCAAACCGAACTAGATAAACTAGATTCTACCTTAGATAGTATCCTTCCTGACGAGGTAACTGTGTCTGTAGACTCTGATAATAATCAAAACCCAATAAATTTTGAAACTGTAACAACAATGGTGCTAGATTACGCAAATAAGCTAAGTTTAGATTCCGATATTAGGAGTAAACTTACTGCGATTGTTCAGGATTATCAGGGAACCATAACTGACTTAAACGGTCCTGATAATTCTGTACAGCGGAGTGAGCTAAAAAATGAACTATCCAGGGTGCTAACTGCATCAAAGCAATTAAGTGATATGAATAATATGGATGATCCTGCGTTAGCCATGAGGGCTAGAAGAAATCTAGCTTACGCAATACACATGACTGGTGGAGTTCTTCGTGATGGAATATTAAACAAAAAAGTTTATGATGATAACACAGTTAGAGCCGGATCTCATATGTCTCCTTTGATGGATGCAACAAAAGGACTGTTAAACATGGCTCCAGGACATAAGGTAAAAGGATCTAAGGGGATGATGAGTATTAATTTAATAGGTCCCAATGGGGAAGCTATTACCTATGGTGCAGAAAGAACAAGAACGACTGGAGGGAAAGCTGTAACTAGGAATACAGTTGATGTTAATATTAAAGCACAAACTCAAAAGAACGGAGTAGGTTTAGAGGAGAAGATTGATATTACTGATCCTGTAAAAGATAGTCTAATGATTTCCTTTCTTAAGGGCCAACAGGAGCTACTTGAAACATTACTAGCTAATGAATGAACCAGCGTTCCTTTTTGTCTTTTAATATATCTTTTAATTTATAAATACTATATGTATTAGACATTAATGTTTCTTTATTATCTTTAAATATATTTATAGAAGGAATCATTGTAGTAAACATATCTTTATAGGTTATTACTAATGTATCTTTTCTATCTTGTTTGTATATAATCATAGGCACCTTCTTCAATTTCTTTGCATCTTTTTCCGATTGTTCTATGAACTGCCATATCTTTGAATTGTAATCTAATAAACTGTAGATTGTTTGATCGTTGTATCCCTTCTTGCACTCTATACAAAATTTGAATTTTTTTGGTGTAATTAAGTCACCTGCGACTGTAATATGACTAGGAAGCTGGTGGGTAGTGGCGAATGCTCCACTTCCAGGCGTTCGGTTGAACTCTTTAGTTTCAAACTGTTCGTTCAAGAGGTTGGCGATCTTTCGTTCAAAAGCCCCCCCTTTTGCTTTACTATTCACTCGCTTCTTTTTTCTTAACTTTTTTATATCAATAATATCCTTCATGACCTATTATACCGTGATCGACAATGGATGAGAAAATTACTTTAGACTTCCAATCATGGAACATTAAACAAATTGAGCGGACCAGAAACAGAATGAAACTACAAATTAAACTAAATAAAGAAGAGGCACAAGCCTTTAAACACTTTATGGAAATGGTGAAACCTCCTGAAATTGACGAGCAGGATTTCCTCAAAGGTATTTTTAAAATCGGTATCGAAACCATGGAGATGCGGTTGATGGAAGCTGTCCAAAAACACGCAGAGGAGAATGATCTTGATCTTTCAGGAGTATTGGCAGAAACGGACCCAGAAGAGGGAAGCCTTGATGAAGTACAAGCTGATAAAGCTGACTAAAGAGAACGACCTTAACAGGGAGCTTAGAAAACAAAAACGTGAGAGAGGTGAGCTTTCCATTTTATTTGTTTCTCCTTGGGATAAGTACTGTACTGCGCTTTTAGAAGAATTAGAAAAGAATTGTGAGGATGCCCCACAAAACGCAAAACCTCTTTATATTGTAGACAATTACAATATGCCTCATTCTTTTGTTATATTTAACAGCACCATGCTCCCGCAGTATGTAAACATAAAAAAGAGTCGCGTGTTTTCGGAAGATTATCTTCCCTTAGTTTATAAGTCTCTAGGCTTAGATTAGAATATCTTTTCTTATCTCGGTATAAGCTTCAATTTTCTCAAGGTATTTTTTGTTTTTTGTATACATCAGCTTGAGATTATTGAGTATAATGGTGGTGAAGTAGTTAAAAGCGTTTCCTAGTTCTGGATTAAAATTCTTGAGTGTTTTTAATATTAACAAAAAACATTCTTGTTTGGCGTCTTCTTCGTCTAGTTTGAAGGAGAACCCCGTCATAATATTTGCTATGAGTATATCGAACATTCCAAAAAGCTCGTCTTCGTGCTCCTTAGGATTTTGTTTGTACAACCTAATTAGCTCCTCAAATTTCTTGTTGTCTATGTAATGTTTTTTGCTCATAATATATTATAGATGAATAACTTACACTCTATGTATGCCTCCGAGGAGGTTCAGTCCTTTTGTAAGGACTGCTCTATTCTAGAAAAGAAAAAGCCCGTCTATTGCGTTCCAGATTATGATAAATTAGGAACGGCTGATGTTCTGTTTTTATCTGATTCCATTAAGCATAGGTTTGGTAAGTCCTTTGCTTTTTCCAAGGAAGAGAGAGAATTAATTTCTGAGTTTTTTCCTGGAGAAACGTACCAGATGGCTGCGTCTGTGAAGTGCCCCTCCGTTAAAGAGGCAGATATGAGCCCATCTAACATGGAAGCTTGTCGTAACTATTTACAAGCTACTATTGATAAGATAAAACCGCGTCTTGTGTATGTTTGTGGTAATTTAGCAATGAAGATGCTGATCAAGAAGAGTGGCATCACTAACAAAAGAGGTAAATCTTATGATTATACAACTGATGATGGGCATACTTGTGTCGTTGTTCCTATCTTCCATCCTTATTCTGTGGTTAAAGAACCTAGGCATCGGGTCCTCTTCGAAACGGATATCCGAAATGCATATGAGAAATATGTACTTGGCAAGACGCATGAAGGAAAGCTCGAATACAAAGTCCTCACCACAGAAGAAGAGTTGGAAGTATTGGGGGAGGTGTTAAAGGACACTGACGAAACCTTAGCTGTTGATATTGAAACTACGGGTCTTAATTTCTTGACAGATAAGATCCAAACAATAGCCATCTCATCTAGAGAGACCAATTGGGTTATTCCTTGTGACCATAAGGACTCTCCGTTTAAAAAGGGAGAACCTCATTACGCTAAGATGTGGGTTATTTTGCGGAAGATTTTAGAGAACCCCCGCAACAAGAAAGTTTTCCATAACGCTAAGTTTGATCTGAAATTCCTGATCAATCATGGAATCTACACAAAGAATGTGTGGGATACTAAGATCATGCACCACCTTCTAGATGAGAACCTACCTAAGAGCTTGATGGATTTGGTGAAGCTATACTTTCCTACGGAGTTGGAGAGCCTTTAGTCCTTATAGCTTTGGTCTACGACCTCTAGGCCAGTCCTGTTTGCTGGCTTTGCTAAGAGTACTTCTCATCATACGACCCACTGGCATCCCTCCAGTGCGCTTCTCGCGTGGAAGAGCCTTAGTATCGTAATAAGTATCTGTTTTGATTTCTTTTCTTTCTTCTGCGTCATCACCTGCATCCGAAGGTTTCTCAGCCCCAAGGAGCGCTGCCACTACTCTTCTTGATTTTCCAGGCTTTAATGGCTTTGGATCCTCTAGCTTGTTAGTAGGTTGTGGACCTAATCTTGCTTGCACTCTTTTAACTTGAACCTCTCCGTGATGTGTGTCTCTAGCAGGGACATTTGCAGATTTAAGATGCCCTAATTGTTTTTTTCTTTTGTGGAGAGCAGCTTGAATATAACTTCTTCCACGGGCAGTATCCCCAATTTCACTAATTAAATCTTCAAAAATTCTATCGTAGGAGTTTGATTCATTAGTTACGCCCATCTTCGCCCTCCCTCTCCTCTTCCTATTCTGGTAATCTATCCTGCTTTGTTGTTGATCTATTTCCCTTTGCGTTGTAGCAGCCTTCTCCCGCGCAGTCATCGCCTTCCGAAAGGGATCATTCTTCGCTGCCTCAGCCCCAGCCGCAAGGTCTGCCCATGCTTGCTTCTCTTGGCTATCATCACCCGTGATGTAGGGATGGGTTCCCTTGTCGTAAAAGAAAGGAGTCCCATCAGCATTCCAACTACCATAAAATGGTTTCCTACCAGACTGCCCCGTAGATCTACTTACATTAGATTTATCTGATCCAAGAGCCGCTTTTCTTTTTGGAGATATAGAAACACTAGGTAACTCTGGTGGTGTTCGTTTAGATTTTACAGCACGAGTGACAGAAGATTTAGAGAACGCAGGAGGAGTACCCTCGCTTCCAACTTGAGACACACCAGTAGTTAACGCACCAAGCAGTCCAGTAGTAATCCCTAGCTTTTGTCTAGAAGTTAATCTTCTCTGCTCTAATAAAAAAGCTTCTTCTACTAACAAGTTATAAATTCTATCGTAGGAGTTCATTTTCCTCTCTGTTGAGAGACAGTTCCCTTACGAAATTCGTCGCTTCTTTTTTGTGCTTCTGCTCTGGCTTGTCTTTTACGACGAACTCTTCTTGTTTTCTTAGATTCCTTTGACCCTGAAGGGCTTCTAGCTTCCCCTGCCTTTGCGTGTTGTCTCCAGAAACCCTCCCAGGCTTCATCCCCTTCCTGCTTTTTTCGCTCTAAAAGTGTTTCAAACTTGTCTTTCCAATTCATTTCAGTGCTTGCGGCAACTGCATGGGTTGCCCCAGGTGTAGGTGCTCTATCAATATTCGCTGGTTTAATGTGTTTTCCTGTATCGGATTGTGAAGCATGACGGCCACTTCTAACTTTAGTTTTTCTATGTCGTCCCGCCACAGCCTTTAGTATAGAAGCTGCTTGTTGAGACTTTCTGATTCCTTCTGGGGTCGCGCCTGGACCCCTCGACGCCCAATTAGCGTTTCTTAAGTCAGTTGCCAATGTATCTTTTAGTCTGTCTTCTGCGGAATCACTAGGATATGAGATTTCTGCTATTTTTACTAATTTATCTTTCCCATTCATTTCAGTGCTTGCTGCTATGGGTCTAGTCCCTACGGGTGGCAATCCAGACCTATCCTTCCGTCGCCTTGAGATCACTTCTGTTCTTTCTCTTTCGTTATGCTCGATCTCTGATCTAAGCTCTCTGTTCTTTTGGCTTGAATAATCATCCCTCGATTGAGCGTCATCTCTGTCTCCAATCCTTTTTTTTGCAGCATCAACCTTACGGGTATGAATTTTTTCTTTAGCAGTAAACTTTCCTTTACCCGCACCAGGGTCTCTACCTGGAATTAAATCTACTAACTCAAAAGGCTTCTTTGAGTGTACAGTTCTAATATCAGTAGCAGTGGCCCTTTCTCTTGCTTGGCTAGGTGTCATTTCTACTAATTTATCTTTCCCCTCTAGTTCAGTGCTGGCTGCTATTCCAACTCTTGGCGCTACTCCAGGCTCACGGATTCCTAGTGATCTTTGCCTCCTTCTTGCGGTTGGGTTAGTGCTCTTTTGCGGGTCCAACCCCCTTCCAGCCGCTCTTCGTGTGGTTTCCGCTCTTCCTAATGCTTGTCTTTCCGTGGGTGTTTGTACTCCACGCGCCAGTCCGAGGTTAGAAGTGCGTCCTACCGATGTAGGATCTCCTGTTGTCCTTGTTCTTGTTCTGTGTTTAAGAAAAGCCCCTACCGCACCTGTTACTTCCTCTTTTATATTTGCTTTTATGCTCTTGGCATAGGCTTTTGCCGCTTTTCGGCCTTTCTTTGTGTATTTAAAGTGTTTTTTTCCAATTTTTGGCATTAGAATTCGCCTCCTGGTCTTATAATATATAGCGATGCTTACCATAGACAACCCAAAAAAATTCGACTGGGCGAACATCCCCTTCTCCGACTGCTGTGAGGGCAACGCCATGGATTCTTACTTTACTTTAAAGTTATTTGATTTAGTAGAAGAGAAGTTAGATGAAATAGGCGTTCTTCCTTTTGTAGAAAAAGTATTATCTAAATCTCTTGAGACTTTTGCTGGGATGGAGTATGAAGGTCTTTTGGTTAGCAAAGAGAAGCTCTCCACTCTAGGGAGAGAGTTGGGGGAATTAACTTTGAATCAAGAGGATGATATGTATTTATTCAGTCAGGTTATAAAGACTGATAACTTATCGTCTAATAATGATTTGATTGATATTTTTTATCTTAGGGAGGGTGGGTTTGAGTTCTATCCTCCTGACAAAACCGCAAAAGGCTCACCCTCTGTATCTGCACCAACACTTAAGATTTTACTAGAACAAATAAACGAAGAACTAATGAAAAAACGATGAGTGCAAAGTGGCAACATAGAGACGAAGGAAAAAAGATTAGTAAAAGTGTTGTTCGGAGTAAGTCCAAAAAGGAGCTTGAGGATGCAGCAAAGTTTATAACCCAGCTTTTAGAGCTTAGGAAATCCGAGAAGCTTCAAAAGACGTATATCCATGGTGCTAAGAAAGCATTAGAGTATAACGAGAATAGTAGGCTCTATGTAGACTACAGACTGGACGGCACTGCTACGGGGAGGCTTTCCTGTGCCGCTTATAATGCTAAAAAGGCTATGGGGGTTTCCTTTCACACTCTTCCTCGTAATACTAATACTAATATCCGTAGTATGTTTGTAGCAAAAAAGGGGGAAGCCTTTATAACGGTAGACTACTCTGCTATGGAATTGCGGGTCCTTGCCCACATCGCTAAAGAGAAGAGTATGCAACACGCCTTTAAGTCTGGACAGGACTTACATACTTATACGGCAAAACTTCTTTTTAGTAAGGATAATATAACAAAGGAAGAACGCCAGATCGCTAAGACTGTTTCCTTTCTCATTGTCTATGGAGGAGGAGCATTTAATTTAGCTGAAACTATGGGCATCTCTTTGGAAAGGGCTAAGGAGATTATTAAGAACTACCAGAGAGTGTACCCTGGTGTTTTTAAGTATATGGAGTTTATAAATGAGTTTATTAAAGATAATGGGTATGCTTATACTATTTTCGGTAGGAGGCGCAATTTACGTGATGTTTGCAGTAAGGATCGTTCAGTCATCAATAGAGCATTAAGACAGGGGCTTAATTTCACCATTCAAAGTTCGGCTTCTGATATCCTTTTATGCGGGTTGATTGGAGTATCTCAACGATTTGATGAGTTAGGGCTGGACGCTAGAGTAGTAGCAACGGTTCACGATAGTCTTGAGATTATTTCTTCCGAAAAAGACCTTGCTGAATGCCTGGATATTGTCTATGATGAGCTAGTGAATTACCCACATCTTCGGTCTTTGTTTGGTATTAACTTTGATGTGCCTCTGTCTGTTGATATGGAAGTAGGTAGATCGTTTGGGGATGGGGTTACTGTGGATTTTAAAGATGGAAAGTTTACCAATTTAGGTGAGGTACTCGATTACTTATGCGAACATTAATTTTAGGAGATATTCATGTCTCCAACAAAGATGAGGGGCTCAGACAAGCGCAAATTAATTGCGTGTCTAAAATATTTGAAGAGGTAAATCCTGATGAAGTTATCCAGCTAGGCGATTTTCTGGATTTCAGAAAACCTTCTCCCGAAGCGTTGCTGGCTGCTAAGAGTATTATTGATCTTTGGAAAGAAACGTCACGGGTTGTTATCTTAAGGGGTAACCATTGCGCCAGCACAAAGGCTGATGATGGAGTAACCGCACTTAGCGTATTTAATGATGATAAAGTTAAGATAGTTACACACACTTGGTATGATCACCACAAAAAACACGCATATATCCCACACTATGAAAATGAAGAACGTATTAAAAAAGATTTGTCAGGAGTCCCTAAGGATTATACTGTATTTGGTCACTTTGGTTATTTTGGTTGCCTTAATTCCGTTGGTGATCGTGATTTTACTATTAGCGTCCACAGCTTTAGGAATAATACTATTCTGGGTCATATCCATCGACAAAATGAAAGAAGTTTTGAGTCGTATGGGGAACAGAAGAGACTTTTAATATTAGGCACTCCTTATACCGTTAATTTTGGAGAATCAGGAAAACAAAGTTATTATGCTATCTTAGATGATGATAAACTGTCTATTCACGAGATAAATCATGGCCCTCGCCACATCATAATTAGTAATGGAGATGTGGAATCTCAGATTGATCATATTAATGATGAGAGATATTATACTATGTTGCGGGTTATTTTAGAGGCAGGAGAAACGCAAACAACTTTTGATAATGTTAATGTCGCTTCTATTGATGTTAAATACGCCCCTGCCTTTGATGAGGAAGAACTCTCAACATATAACCCGTCTCGTCATCTTTTTCGGTTGAATGATGTGATAGTGGAGGACTATATAGAATCAGCAAACTCATCAATAAAGAAGGATAAGTTAATGGAGGGGTATAACTTACTAAAGTATGAAGATTAAATCTATTAAGATTCAAAATTTTTATTCCTTTGAATCCACTACTGTAGATTTTAAAAAGTTTGATAATCTAGTATTAGTTAAGGGACATAATAAAGACGCTAAGGGCTCCAATGGTGCGGGTAAAAGCGCCTTTGTTGAAGCCATTTATTTTGGACTAACTGGGAAGACAATTAGAAAAAGTACTGAAGATTCTATTGTTCATGTAAAGCATAAAAAGAAATGTTTTGTAGAATTAGCTTTGGATAATGGAGTTGTAATTTATAGACAGAAAAAGCCCAGCAAACTCCAGGTTTTTATTGACAAGGAAGAGAAAACAAAAGAAAACATAACCCAGACCCAAGAATTTATTAATGATCTTTTAAAGATAAATTATAAGGTTTTATTATCTTCAATGTTTTTTGGACAGGAGAACAATACAAACTTCTTAGACTGTTCGGCAGAGGATAAAAGAAATATAGTTAAGACTTTTTTAGATTTAGATGAAGTTTTTGATATGCGTGATAGAATTAAAAAGCATAAAGCGGGTTTCTATCAAACTATGAAAGAACAGGATTCGCTTATCTCTGAACACGAATCAATGATTTCTGAATTTACCGATAAAATAGATAAAATAAAGAAGGCAAAGAAGCAATTTTCGGAGTACGCTGAAGATATCTTGTCGATGTCCTTAGAAGATATTTTAAAACAAGAGGAGTTAGAAAACACTAGAGCTTGGCAAGAGGTTAGTTTATCGCGTGATATAGAAAAGGTTTCTAATAAAATTGAACAAACTAAAACTTTATTAGACAGCCATAGGAAATCGGATGGTCCGCAGGGAATTTGTGATAAGTGTGGTCAGTCTATAAAAAGGAATATAAGTAAAGTGTTCTTAGAGGAGGAATTAGTAATTCTTAATAAGGATCGGCTTATTATGTTGAATTCTCGTGAGGGGGTAGAGGAGCAGAAACAAGATATACCTATTTCCTCTAAGGAGTTTTCTAAAGTATTAGCGTATAAAGAGTTGTGTAGGGACGAAACAAATTATGAAGAGTTGGTTGAATCCTATAGAGATAAAATCCATCTACGATCTGATGTAAAAGCGAAGAACAAGCTAGATTATGAAGTAATGCGATTTTGGGAGAAGGCATTCTCACAGCAAGGCATAATTAAATTTATCATTAAAAACATTTTAGAGTATCTTAATAATAGAGTTAGTTATTACGTTTCATTTTTAACAAATTCCAAGTATACTTTATCTTTTGATGAGGAATTAAATGAAAAAGTTATGACCAATAATACTGTAATCCAGTATATATCTCTGTCTGGTGGTGAGAAGCGTAAGGTAAATCTGGCGGTTATGTTGGCATTAAAGGATTTATTGCTTTTAACGGATAAAAACCAATCAAATGTTCTTTTCTTGGATGAGGTTGCTGAAAACCTAGATGAGGAGGGGATCAATGGTCTCTATAGTCTACTTCAGGAGATAAAGAAGGATAAGTTGATTTTTATTATAACTCACAACAAATATCTAAAAACGTTGATGCATTCTGCTCCTCGTTTGTCTATAATTAAATTTAAGGGAGTATCAAAAATAACAAAATGGCGCTAGCAAATCTGAATGAATTAGGGCAAGAAATATTCGAGTCTCGTTATGCCTACCCAGGGGAAACTAAGTGGTCTGAAAGAGCCCGAACTATCGCTAAAGTTATCGCTTCTGCTGAATCTGACGAGGAGAAAGAGAAGAATGAAAAAGCCTTTTATGACGTTGTGGGGTCTGGGGATTTTATCCCAGGTGGTAGAATCATTTATGGTGCTGGTAGGAACCGTGGGAATCATAATCTCCTTAACTGTTATGTTATTATTCCAGAGGATTCGGTGGATTCTATCGGTAAGACAGTGCAGGACATGTATAGAATATCTTGTGCTGGGGGTGGTGTGGGTTTTAATGTTTCAAAGATTCGCCCCAAAGGAGATCATATTGGCAACGTTCTTAACTCTGCCCCTGGCTCTGTATCTGTACTTAAGATGATTAATGAGGTTGGTGAACATGTCAGGGCTGGAAAGAATCGCAGAACTGCTCTTATGGGCATACTTAATATCACTCACCCTGACCTTCTTGAGTTTTTAAGCGTGAAGCTAGATCAAGGTGAGCTTAACAATTTTAACATTTCCGTAGCGATCACTGATCGTTTCCTAGAAGCAATTGAATTAGATGAAGATTGGTACTTTAGCTTTAACAATAAAGAGTATCATTCGTATGATGTTGTAAGGAACTGGAAGGGGACTGATGGAGACGGCATAGCAGGAGAGGGTGGCGAATGCATGAGCGTAGTTGGGTTAGATGAAGAGGATGCTTTGGCTAGAGCAGCGAATTTTCATAAAAAAAGTTGGACAGATTCTTTTGAAATGATTGGTCGTAAAGACATTAAAGCCAGAGAGTTATGGGATATCATCTGGAAAAACTCTGTAGAATCTGGTGATCCAGGTATATATAACATTGATTTCGCCAATAAATATACTAATGTATCGTATTTTGAAAGGCTGGATTCGACAAATCCGTGTGGCGAAATCTCACTCCCCTCATACGGGAATTGTTGTCTTGGCAATGTTAACCTTAGTAATATGGTGCTTGATGACGGTTCTGATCTTGACTGGAAACGGTTAGCGCGTACTGTTCGTACAGGGATCAGGTTCTTAGATAATGTTCTTACTGTAAATAAGTTTCCTACCGACACTTGTAAGAAGGTAGGAGAAAGATCACGAAGGATTGGTTTGGGCGTAACTGGGCTGCATTACATGCTTATTAAATTGGGAATCAAGTACGGTAGTGAGAAGTGCCTTGAGTTTTTAGATCGATTATTCACTACCATACGGGATGAATCATACAAGCAGTCGATTTATCTTGCGCGAGATAAGAAACCCTTTCCTGAGTTTGATTATAAGAAGTATTTAAATGAAGAATTTGCAAAAACTCTCCCCGCTCGTATTAGGATGCTTATCAAACGATACGGCATTCGAAACGCTGTTATGCTTACTATCCCTCCTTGCGGTACTATCAGTATGCTTCACGGGATTAGTTCAGGCATTGAGCCTATTTTCTCTGCTATGTATAGGCGTAGGTATCGTCACAACAATATTTGGAAGGATCAGTTAGTTGTCGATCCGTTATTTGAAGAGTGGCATCACAAAGGAAAACCGCTGGGGAATTTCGTCGGAGCCTATGATGTGGCCCCCGAAGATCATATTAAGGTACAAGCTACGGTCCAAAAGTTCATGGATTCATGCATCTCTAAAACAATCAATCTTCCAGAAAGCTCTGAGGCATTTGATTTCTCTCAAGCAGCGTTGGATTATGCTCCGTACCTCAAGGGTCTTACTGTATATCGTGCAGGCTCTAAAGGTAATGAGCCGCTAGAAGCGATACCCCTTACAAAGGAGAATATAGATAAGAATATGAAAGAAAAAAAAGAATTAGTTATGGCTGTAGGTGAAGCTTGCTCTTTAGCAGGCGGGGAGTGTGGAGCATGAGCGACAAAGATAAAATCCCTTTTGGTGCAGGCATTCCAGGGGTTACCCCTATCCCAAAAACTGAACCTCCGTGGAACGAAGAGGAGGAGGAGGATGCCTAAAGATAAAAATCACAAAGTAGAAAGAAAACCGTTTAAGAGAAGGAATGACCAAGTAACAAGGGAAACTATTGCCCTTGCACTCCTATACGCAGCCTTCGCATTTTTAGCAGCGTATGGATTAATTAGTTGGGCATCATCATGACCTACTACGATTGGGTTTGCAATGAATGTCGAGTTACTTGGGATCAAGATCACCCTCTAGGGGAAGCCCCCAAACAAACAGAATGCCCTGAGTGTGGCGAGTTAAGGAATAGAAACTGGGGCTCAGTCACTACATTTAAGATGATCGGGGATTCTCAGGGAAATCGAGCAAGAGCTTACAAGTATCATACAAAAGGTTTAGATAAGGACTCTGCCCATGAGTTTTATGATACGGCTATCGAATACCATAAGAATAATGAGAAAACAGGGTGGAGGCATTATGCTAAGTATACTCCTGATGTTGATAAGATGAGAGCGGAGGGTAGGATCCGTAGACGCAGCCTGAAAGAGGAAAATGATTCCAGAGAAAGGGCTAAGAAAATGACTGAGGCAGTCTATAATAATACGAACACTGACATCAAAGAGACCCTAGAACGAAAGCCCCAATAATGAAATACGATTTTAGTGACGATATCCAAAGAGGTATCCTCTATCTCTCCAAGTATAGTAGAGACTTTTATCTTCAAATTTCCTCTCTTGTTAATCCTGAGTATTTTGAATACCCTATTCACTCTAATTTCTTTAGGTCAATTAGGAAGTACTATGAAGATTATCATGATATCCCGAAAGACCTACACCTCCTAGAGTGCATTAAAGAGTATAAAGCACCGAAAGAGGATTTGTCTGATTATGATGATGAACTTCATAGAATTAATACTATGGATGCTTCATGCATCGGACATACTGAATTCTTCCTAGATCTTATTGAGAAGTTCGCTCAGAGAGCAGCGATGAAAGAGGCTATTACAAATAGTATACGCCTCCTGAAAGATGATCGAATGGGAGATATTGAGGTTCTCGTAAGAGATGCGTTGTCCATTAACAGGAATGTTGATTTAGGTCAAGCTTATTTTGATGGAGTTTTAGAGAGGTTTGAGAGAAGCCTTAAAGAGACTGCTGGAAACCGTTTCACGCTAGTACTGGATACCCTCACCAAAGAATTAGACGGAGGGTTAAGTACTAAGGAGCTTGCTATGGTTGTTGCCCCTCCAGGTGTAGGTAAGAGTTTATATCTTGTAAACCAGGGAGTGCAAGCACTTATGCAAAATAAAAAGGTGTTGTACATCAGTTTAGAGATGAGTGAGGATAAAATTGCCGCAAGATTTGATTCAGTCATGACTCTAATAGGTCAAAAGAAGCTTAAGGATAGTTTAAGTCTTTTGCAAAAGAGGTTAGGTATTTTCAATGAGAACTTCCCAGGAGGCCAGCTAGTAATCAAAGAATTTCCTACAGGACTCGCTAATATTAATGATATCAGATCCCTTTTAGTGCAGCTTCATAATTATGAGGATTTTATTCCTGATATTATTCTAGTTGATTATCTTGAGCTTCTGCGTTCCACTAGAGAGGGTTTGGCTGAGTATCAAGCACAGCAGCGGATATCCGAGGAGCTTAGGGGTTTAGCGGTAGAAGCAAATGTTTTAATTTGGACTGCTACCCAAACCAATAGACAAGGACGATCAGTTAAACTGATCACAGACTCAGAATTAGCTGATGCCTACGGTAAGATTCGTACTTGTGATTTTGCCATCTCCCTCAATCAAACCGAGGAAGAGTTTGATGATGGTCAAATGAGATGTTATGTTATGAAATCTAGGAATGGCAAGCAAAGGTTTGTTGTTCCTCTCGATGTAGATTATAATACTCTTACTATGAGTGAGTCAGATCCCTACGACAATGACGGAGAGTAAGCACATTTTTGACGTAATCTCTGCCAACCCTAAGCTACAGACGGTTGATGGTGGTTGGGCTGATTTTTCTATAAAGATCACATCGGGGCTGCATACTAAATCAATTAATTGTTGGGGGCTCTGCAATTTTGATACTTATGAAATACAGCTTGAAAAGAAGATGGAAGATGCCCCTGCTAGAGAAACTTTACTTCATGAAATATGTCATATGCTCCTTGAATTCTGTGGGTTAGGATCGGAAGAGGAAGAATCTATTACCACTACTAATGAAAAGCTTACTATAACAATGTCCAGGGCAATGATAATGTTTGCCCGACTGAACCCAGAACTAGCCAAGGAATTACTATGCCTAAATTAGATATTAATGAGGTTGTCAACAACCTAGATATGGAGACATACAATGAGATATGTCAAAACATTACCCGTATAGATAGAAGCAATATGGATGTAGAGCTTTCTCACCATGCCAGCCACTATTCTTACTACTCTGCTATGCAGGACTTATGTAAGAAAAAGTTGGATGATAAGAATTTAGATCTAACAATGTATATGGCTCAAACCAGGAAAGAACGAAAATCTGAGAGTGCCGTTCTAGGAAAACCCACTGCCAAGGATCTTGATGATCATGTGTGTTCACAAGAAGAGTTTAGGCGCATCTCACTTGATATAAATGAGTTAACTTTGAAGTATAATATGCTGCGTAGTTTGGTTCAATCTTTAGGTCAAAAGAAAGATCTCCTCGTTCAGCTATCGGCCAACATGAGAGCAGAAAAAAACATTTATAGTTAGTACTTTTGGGCTTGCTTCACTATTATATTATAACCGCTTAACTAACTACAAAGGAGTTTATAATGGCTATTGATCTAGAAAAAATTAAGGAAATCCACGCTAACCTTTCAGGGAAAGGTATGGGTGGTGGGATGTCTGATACATTCTTGAAAGTTGAAGAGGGTACGAATACCGTGCGTGTTCTGCCTCCGAAAAATGATGATGAGAATTTTTATGCGATGACTAAATTGCATAGGATTCCTATGCAGGACGGGACGGTAAAAAATATTCATTGCCGTCAGGTTCACGGGGAACAATGCCCCATTTGTAATCTTTACTACTCGCTCTGGAAAGAGCCTACTAAAGATGAAACCCTCGCTCGACAGATCAAGGGAAGAGATCGCTACTATGTTAATGTAGTTGATCGTGAAACAGGTGATGTAAAAATTCTTTCCATTGGCATTATCCTCTTTAAGAAGATTATTGCTGCTATGGTTGATCCTGATTATGGGGATATTACAGACCCCGAAAATGGTCACGACTTTAAGATCGTTAAGATCATGGAAGGTCAATGGCCTAAATATGACCAATCGGCTCCTCGTCCCAAGTCCACCCCTGCTGGTAGTGGAAAGGAAGTTGCGGAGTGGATGGATTCTCTTCATGATATTCAGTCTCTTGTGAAACTGGAAGATTATGAGGAGCTTAAGCAGATTGCTGAAAGCATCAACCCTTTTGCTGCGGTTGAAAGATCTGCTGATGATATTCGTCGCTCCGACACGCAAGTTGGTGACGAGGATTATATGGAAAGATTGCAATCATGAAAAATATTATTCTTACTCTCGCCTTCACCGTTCTTCTTGGTGTAGGGCTAATGTCCTGTTCTACCTTGGAGAGTTTCTTCGGGGAAGATACAGTATTTACTACAGCAGACCAGCTTGAAGAAGGTCAGCAAGGGGCTATTATTCCCTTCGACCAGCTTCCTGATTCTGTGAAGTCTAAGATCCCAGAAGGGACCTCACTTGTTATGGCAAGCAAAGATCAGCTTAAAGCTGATGCTGCTTATGTCCCCGCTGGTGGTGATTTGGACGGGGATGATATGGGAGGTATGGTGGATGCTGCCTTCGGCATAGCTAGTACCTTTATTCCTGGGTTGGCTGCTTGGGAAGGAGTTGTTACTTTGTTTAGTAAGCGTAAGCGCAAACACTATGTACGAGCAGCAAAAGCTCTTATCCCAACGGATAAAAACATGGACTTGGGTGGAGCAGTTGGAAGCCTAGCGTCTGCGCTTGGCATCGCACACTCTTCTGAGAATTCTGGTCAGGCATTCGATGACGATGTGAGCGATGAAGTGGTCTAAGTAATTAGATCGAGGGACTATAATATGGGGAGCTTTTCGGCTCCTCATATTTTTTATATTTATGGAAAAACTAAAAATTCTTTGTTGTCCTGCCAATGAGGGGGGATGTGCCTACTACAGAGCTTGGGCTCCTTTTGCTAAACTAGCAGAAAAATATCCCGACTTGCTTGAAGTTAGATTTGAGATGAACCCTCTTTCCTTGAATACTAGTTCGGGGGAATTTGAAGAAGGCTTTGATTTTGCGGACATGAAGTGGGCTGATGTTGTGTTTACTCATAACATATCCAATTGGGGTGGTCCTTACACAGCTAGGGTAATAGGGAAGGCTAAAGAGTTTGGGAAATTTGTTCATTACGACACGGATGATTTATTAACGGACCTTTATGAGGGCCATAGACTTAAACAAGTCTATGAAGATAGGGGTCTTATTGAGACGACTAAATTTATTTATTCTCATGCTGATTTAACGACAGTAACCCAAAGAAAATTTGCACACAGGATCAAAGATTTTTGCGGAGGGGTTCTTGCTGTTGCAAAAAACGCTATTGATTATAATTTAGATAATTGGAATCATTCTAAAGTACCTCCAAGAAAGAAAAGGCTTGTTCGTATTGGGTGGGCAGGAGGCATTCATCATGAAGAGGATGTAAAAGAGTTTGCTGGCATTCCTCATTACGTTAATCAAAAGGTAGGAAGAGAGAATGTGGAATGGCACTTTTTTGGTAGACCCCCCATCGACCCTAATGATGAGAATGAAAAATGGCAGCTAGATGTGTGGGATAATTATAAGAGGACATTGTTGAAGGGGTTCAGAGGGGCCAAGAATTGGTTTATACATCCAGCGTTGCCCTCCGATCAGTATGGAGTTATTTTTGCTAACATGGATATTGCGATTGCTCCTCTTCAAATGAATAATTTTAATGATTCAAAATCGGAAATTAAGGTAGCTGAGTGTGGGAGATATAGAGTTCCTTTAATCGCTTCCGATGTTGGCTGCTATGATGAAACTATTATCAACGGAAAGACGGGGTATCTTATACCTCACGATGCTCAAAAATCAGAATGGGTGAAAACATTAACACGGGTAATTAAAGATAAGAGACATAGAGAGCAGTTGGGTAATAATTTACATACCGTTACAGAGGAGTATTTTGATTTAAATAAAGTTATATCTCAGCGTCTCAACCTCTACAAAGATGCATTTGAGTTACAGGGATACAAAGAGCTTTCAGAAAAATTAAAAGGGTTTAACTTATGATTGAAACTACTGTAATTATAAAAACTATAGGGCGTGACTCGTTACAGAATTCGGTCGATTCTGCGATCCGTGAGGGCTTTGAGCCTCTAGTGGTTAGCGATGGTGCGGAGGTGTCTGTTAGTGGTTGTCAGGTCATAAAGTTGGGGAAAAATTGGGGTTTTTATGGTGGGATGGCAGCCAACGTAGGTGCAGCGTTAGCGACAACAGAGTTTATTACTTTTTTAGATGATGATGATGTTTTTAACGAAGGAGCAGGAGAGGTACTTCGAACTAAGTTAAAAGGGAACCCAGAAGTTGATGTTTGGTTAGCTGGGGTTAGGTTTCAGGACCCTGTTACTTTGCGAGGTTCAGATGGGGTGATTTGGTACGAAGGAACTGATTTATGTTTGTATCCAGAAAAAGGGATTATCCCTGGTAATGCTGCTATGCCTACATACCGAACTTCAATTTTTGAAAAGCTTCCATTCACAAACACTATTCCCGAGGAGGTATTGAACTACACCGATTACTTTCATGTAAAAACGTGTGCTGATCAGGGATACAAGGTAGACTGGTTTGGGGAAGTTATCTACTTGGTAAGACCAGAGGCTGGAGGTCTTAACGGGCGCGGAGAAAAATGATAAGTGTTTTATGTTCGAACTATAATTCATCTGAAACAATTGATAATTACTTAAATTATCTGGACAATCAGATACATAAAAACTTCGAAGTAATTTTTGTAGATGCAAATTCTACTGATGATTCTTTACAGAAGATAAAAGAGTTTAGCTTTCGTGAAGGTATTACAAAGAAGGTCATTGAGTGTGATACGAGAATCTCAATATATGAGGCTTGGAATAGGGCGATAGAAAATAGTTCTTACGATTATGTAATGAATTATAATACTGATGACAAACTATTCTCCTCTGCATTACACCTTCTTTCTATCTACGCTCAAATGTTTTCAGAAGAGGATGTTATCTATTCAGACTGCCTTATAAGCGAAGATAAAAACCATAATACATATAAAGGAATTCATAATTGGGGGGATGCAAACTCAATGAAGCGTTTACTTTATGTTGGTTGCTGTTGTGGGCCTTTCCCTTTGGTAAGAAAAAAAGCTATTGAGGATGCTGGGATGTTTGATCCAAACTTTACTATCTCAGGGGACTATGAAATGTGGTGTCGCTTGAATTCAAAAGGATCAAGATTTATTAAAATTCAGGAGCCTGTTGGAGTCTTTTATGATAACCCAGAGGGTCGAAGTAGTCAGAGGGATGAGGCTAGACTACAGGAGCAAATTAAAGAAGATACTGAGATAAGGAAACTTTATAAAGAGTTCATCTCTTGAAAGTAATTAGTTTTAGTCTGTGGGGAGATGATCGACGGTACACTGGTGGTGCTATCCAGAACGCTAGTTTAGCAAAAATAGTGTACCCTGGCTGGGTTTGTAGGTATTATGTAGGACAAAGCACTCCTGCTCATATTATTGAACAGCTATCTGAGTATGATAATGTAGAAATTATTCAAATGGATACCGAGGGTGATTGGACAGGTATGTTTTGGAGGTTTCTCGCAGCCAGCGATGAGAATGTTGAAGCTGTTATCATGAGAGACTGCGATTCTAGATTATGGTTTAGGGAAAAGGCTGCTGTGGATGAATGGCTAGAGAGTGATAAAAACTTCCATATTATGAGGGACAATCATCAACACAGCACTCCTATTCTTGGTGGGATGTGGGGCGTAAGAGGTGGGCTCCTAAAGGATATGCAGCAGTACATTAATAACTACACAAAGGGAGACTTTTGGCAAGTAGATCAAAACTTTTTACGGGATGTGATCTATCCCTTGGTTAAGGATGATGCCTTCGTGCATGATCCATTTTTTGAGGATAAACCATTCCCCTATGATAGAGATGAGAAGCATTTTGTAGGACAATGCTACGCGGGGTGTGGTAGAATTTTAGATGCAGAAGAATACTTTCAAGATTATTTAAGGAGAGAATATAATGCCGAAAAACAAAGATGATATTAAACTAAGTATATTAATTTTATCAATCCCTAGTAGGTTTGATATTGTACGGCCATTGATTAATAAGTTAATGGATCAAATTGGAGACAGGGAAGATGTAGAGATTTTATCTATTATGGATAACAAGTCTCTTAACATTTACGAAAAGAGGAATGTGTTATTGGACATAGCGCGAGGTTCTCATTTAACTTGGTTAGATGATGACGATGATGTGGCCGATACTTATGTTTCTAGATTAACAGAAACTATTGAAGAAAACCCAGACGCAGATGTTATATCTTTTAACCAGTTGTGTTATTTGAATGGCTACGAGTGCAATGTGTTCGCTAAGATGGGGAACCCTCATCAAGAGTGCATTCCAGAGCCTAACGAGGATGGAGTTATTTTTGCTGATGAGAATGCAAGATATAAGGATACCCTTAGACCTCCTTACCACTGGTGTTGTTGGAGGACTTCCCTTGCTGCCTCTGAGAGCTTTCGTGAGGTGTGGTCGCATGGAGACACAGGCCAATCAATGGAGGATATTGATTGGCTCAATAGACTTTACCCAAGAGTTGAAAAAAGCGTATACTTAGAGAACGACTCATTACATATTTACAGGTGGTCGCCAGAGACGACCGCATCAGTAAGATGGGTGAAAGAAGAAGGCACTCAGAAGTGGAATCCTAGCGCAATTTAATATGGCTGAAAGAGAATTATGCATACACCACCACCTAGGCTTGGGTGATCATTTTGATTGTCACGGCATGGTGAGGTATATGTTAAAAAACTTTGATTTTGGGAAGGTGTATGTATTTTCTAAATCAAATTATTTTAATATGGTTGAGTATATGTATAGAGACGAAGATAACATTGAAGTAATTAAGATTGACAAAAATCTAAATGAGTATGATCAAGTTAGTTCTTTTTTAAAGGCTAATGAGTCTATTCATTTTTTAAGAGTCGGGTTTGATCAGTATCCTTCTGGAAGAGAAGTTCAGGATAACAAGAACTGTTGGGAGTATTTTTATGAGCAAGTGCAAATCCCGCCTAAGGTTAGAACAGATTATTTTTATGTCGAACGGGATGAAGAGGCTGAATCTAATTTATTAAAGGAGTTGAACCCTGGAAATAAGCCTTACATTTTTGTGCATGATGATCCTGAAAGAGGGCATGAGATAGACATGAAAAAATTAACTAATGATTTTCTTGTGATTAGAAATGATAATACTAAAAACATATTTCATTTTATCAAAGTGCTGGAAGATGCCGAAGAAATTCATTGCATGGAAAGTTCTTTTAAGTCGTTGATTGATTTTTACGCCAAAACTGCCGACTTATATTATCATGATTTTCGAGGACATCCTCTTGGAGAAAAAACAAATAGGGAGTGGACTATAGTTGATTATGCTTAAGTATATTTGTTATAATTGGTTTGGTATGGCTGCTGATCATGCTTTAGATTTTTTGGCTCAAGAGTATGAGCAGTGGGGGGTGAGTAAGCTTCATAATAAAACTCTTGATCCTGAGCTAGTAAAGCCAGGGGATATTGTTTTCGTTAAGACTGATTTTGTTTATAACGGAACATTTCAAGAACGATATCTTCCCTGGATAAAAAATCCCTTTATTTTGATAACAGGTAATTCTTCTTACGAAGTATCCAAAGGATCTTTGATTAAGTCTATCGTAGAGAATCCTTATGTTATTAAGTGGTATTGTACGAATGCTCCCGTTGGAGTAAGCGATAAAATTATTCCGTTGCCCATAGGATTCGAAGAGCCTGACAGGGAAGGAGGCCAGCAGAAAGTTTTGTATGACATGAGAGCGGGAAGAACCTCCTTCAATGAAAAGAAGGACAAAATTTTGTTGCCGTATCACGATCTATCAACTAACCCTAAACGAGCGGAGCTAGTAAACAAGCTTAAAGGTTTGCCCTTTGTAGAAACCCAAGAGGAGAAACTCTTTTTTGTTGATTATTTGGCGAAAGTGAATGAGTATAAATTTGTTATTTGTTTGGAAGGATCTGGACCAGATGTTCATAGAAACTACGAGGCGTTGCTTGTTGATACGATCCCAATAAATACCAAAAACATAATTGAATTTTTGTTTAGCTCTCATCAACTCCCAGGAGAGTTTATAGATTCGTGGGATGATTTAACAGCAGAATCCTTTGAAAAAATGTTAAATAAAAGCTATAATATGGAGGCTGTCTCTCTGTTTTTAGAGATCCAGCACCACATTCAGGACATTAAAAATATGTGCGTTATATTTTTGAATAACCTTAAAAATACAGATGATTTTATATGGGATAGTAGTGGAGTGTTAAAAAAGAAAAGATGAAAATTGAAGTTTCTATTGGAGAAGTGGTTGATAAAATTACCATTTTGGAAATAAAGAATGATAAGATAACTGATCCTATAAAGTTGTCATACATTTGTGATGAGTTAAAGGTATTGAGGGATTCGCTGGAGGAGGCTGAAATCACTGTTCCTGATTTACTCTATAAAAAATTAAAGAATATCAATCTTTCTCTGTGGGAGACAGAAGATATTATTAGAGAAAAGGAGAATTCGTGTAGCTTTGATGAGGAATTTATTCAACACGCTAGGCTGGATGCTCAGTACAACGACGATAGGTTTTTAGTTAAAAACGAAATTAATAATTATTGTGAGTCAGAAATTAAAGAGCAGAAATCTTATTATGGGCTTTATACCGCAAATTGAGCCGTGGATTGATGACACAGCGCTAACTTACTTAAAGCGTGTTATAGAATCCACTTATGTTACAGAGCATGAGTTTACACAAGAATTTGAGAGAAGACTTTGTGAGTTAACTGGTGCTAAACACGCTATAGCTGTTTGTAATGGAACTGCGGCTTTGTTTTGTTGCTTAAAGGCTTTAGATATAGGAATTGGCGACGAAGTTATTGTCCCCAACCTAACGTTTATAGCTACTGCAAATGCTGTTTTACTTGCTGGCGCTACCCCAGTTGTCTGTGATATTAAAAGAGATGATTTATCTTTTGATTTAGATAAATTAGAAGGGTGCATATCCTCTCGCACAAAAGCTATTATGCCAGTTCATTTATATGGGTTTAGTGCAGACATGAAAAGCATTCTTTCCTTAGCTGAAAAGTATAACATTAAAGTAATTGAAGATGCCGCTCAAGGTGTCGGTGTTTTCCATAAAGAAAAACATGTTGGAACTTTTGGTGATTTAGGTATTTTATCTTTTTATGGGAATAAAACAATAACTTGCGGGGAAGGTGGTGTAATTTTAACGGACGACGATGAGTTAAGAGAAAAGTGTTATAGACTAAAAAATCATGGCCGTTCAAAAAAAGGTGTTTTTGTTCATGACTCGATAGGGTTTAATTTTTGTTTTACAGAGCTACAGGCTGCTGTGGGTCTTTCTCAACTAGACAAACTCCCGCAAATAATTAAAGGGAAAAAGGATATTAGAGATGGGTATGTAAGGAGCCTCTCTAATTTAAGAGACAAGCTAGAGCCTCTGCTACCTCAGGAGGACACGCTGCCCGTTTATTGGTTTACCTCATTTTTAACTCCCTATAAGGCAGAATTGCAAAAACATTTGTCTGATATGGATATTCAGACTAGAGATTTTTTCTATCCTCTTGATATGCAACCTTGCTATGATAATAATATAGTGAGGGGCTCTTCTTTTGAGGAGAGCCATGCTTTGTATTCGTTCGGTCTCTCGTTACCCTCTTCTTATATGTTAACGTGGGGAGAGCAGGAGCGAGTGATTGATGGTATAATTAAGTTTTTTGAGAAATGATATAGATGTGGAAACTAATGACAAATGAAGCAATTTCTTCTAGTGAGAGAGCCTCTTTAGCAACTTTTATTTTATATGCTGATAGGTTTAGCCAAGGAGAAGAAGTAAAGAAATTTGAAAAGGCTTGGTCTAACTGGCTGGGGTGTAAATATTCTGTTTTTGTTAATTCTGGATCCTCTGCTAATCTTATGTTAGTTCGAGCCCTCCACAAGCTAAAAAATTGGGCTGCTCAATCCTGCACATGGTCTACTACTATTTCTCCTGTTCTTCAAAACAATGGAAGCCTTACCCTCTGTGATGTAGATTTAAAAAATTTTTCTCCTGACCTTTCGGAGCTTGAAAAGATATTTGAAGAGCAAAATACAGACTGTTTATTTCTTACCCACCTTTTAGGGTTTTGTGCTTTGTCTGATGATCTTTTAGAGTTATGTGAAAAATACGGGGTTATCCTTTTGGAGGATTGCTGCGAAGCTCATGGTGCTACCTTTAAGGGTAAAAAGGTTGGTACGTTTGGTTTGGGGTCTTCTTTTTCTTTTTTCTATGGTCACCACATGACAACCATCGAGGGGGGAATGGTCTGTACCGATGATGAAGATTTATATCATGAACTTTTATTGTTACGAGCCCATGGCCTTTTAAGAGAGCTTCCTCCAGAGGCTAGAGCATCCAGGGAAGTTAGTGGAATTAATTCTGCATTTTGCTTCCTCAGAGATGGCTACAACTTGAGAAGTACGGAGATTAATGCGAAGTTGGGGCTGTCACAATTAGACAGTTTAGATACGTTTATTGAGCATAGAAATAAAATCTTTTCTTTGTTTTTAGATCATCTTAGTTCTGAACTTTACGTCACTGATTTCAATGTACAGGGGTGTAGTAATTTTGCTCTCCCTATTTTTGTTAAGGACCCGCTGGACCTACCTGCTGTTAAGCATATTTTGGATGAGCGTGAGGTAGAGTATCGTCCATGTATAGCTGGAAATTTACATCGTCATCCGTTGACGCAGGATATATCTAAACATTATTCTGATAATAATGCTCAAAAAATTCATGAGCGTTGCATTTACATAGGTAACCATAAAGATGTTACCGAAACGCAAGTACGTAATATTTGTGAGGATTTAAATTCTATAAAATGAGTACTTTAGTTACAGGTGGCACGGGCCTTGTTGGTTCAGCGCATAAGAAAGTTTTTAATAATGCCAAGTATGTTTCTTCTAAAGATTATGATTTAAGATCGTTAGCCGATTGTGTTAATCTTTTTTATGATAAATCCCCAACCCATGTAATTCACTTGGCGGGTAAAGTTGGGGGGCTAAAAGCAAACTCTACATATCTTGGTGATTTTTACGATGATAATATTCTTATAAACACTCATGTCCTTAAGTGTGCAAAAGATTTTAGGGTAGAGAAAGTTGTTTCTTTTCTTTCTACCTGCATCTATCCTGCTGAAGTAGCCTATCCTCTAACTGAGGAGAAACTACATGAGGGCGATCCTCATTCTTCTAATTTTGCTTATGCTTACGCAAAAAGAATGGTAGAAGTTCAGAGCAGGGCTTACAGAGAGCAACACGGATTGAATTATGTTTGTGTAGTTCCAACTAATATCTATGGTCCTCACGATAATTATAATCTAGAGAGTAGTCATGTGGTCCCTGCACTTATTCACAAGTGTTACGTTGCTAAAAGAGATGATACTGATTTGGTTGTGTGGGGTAGCGGCAAGCCTTTGAGAGAATTTATTTATTCTGAAGATATAGCTAGATTAACCGAGTGGGCATTAAAAGAATATGATGAGGCTTTGCCTATAATATTTTCCAACAGTGTTGAGATTAGTATATCCGAGCTTGTTCATGAAATAGCACAAGCCATGGGTTTTGAGGGAAATATTATATTCGATAGTAGCAAGCCTGACGGACAAGAGAAGAAGCCAACGGATAATTCTAAGCTAATGTCTTATCTTCCTAACTTTGAATTTACTCCTTTTAGTGAAGGAATTAAGAAAAGTGTGGATTGGTTTGTTGAGAATTATAATGAGGCAAGAGTTTGAGGAATTATAAATGAAGAAAGCAATAATTACAGGAATCAGTGGACAGGATGGCTCTTATTTAGCCGAGTTTTTATTAGAGAAGGGGTATGCTGTGTGGGGAATACTTAGACGGCACTCACAACCCGAATACCAAAGTAATAGACTAGAGGAGGCTGGTATTTATGGTCACCCCTCTCTCCATTTGGTGTACGGAGACATTACAGATTTTAGCTCTCTGTGCCATTTGGTTAAAGATGTACAACCTGACGAGATTTATAACCTCGCTGCCCAGTCTCATGTAAAGATTAGTTTTGATCAGCCTGTTTTTACCACTAAAGCAGATGGTGAGGGGGTGTTAAATGTTTTGGAGGCAGCGAGGCTTGGATGTCCTACTGCTAGAATTTATCAAGCTGGTTCTTCCGAGATGTTTGGGAATGAGTGTGACGCTGATGGCTATAGAAGAGAAACAACACGAATGGTTCCCGTAAGTCCTTATGGTTGTGCTAAATTGTATGGATACAATTTAGCGAAGGTTTATAGGTCTTCTTATGACATGTTTGTATCGAACGGTATCTTGTTTAATCATGAGTCTCCAAGGCGAGGGTTAAACTTTGTTACAAATAAGGTGGTAGTGGGGTGTATAAATATTGCCAGGGGCAAGCAAGCTACCTTAGCCTTGGGTAATTTAGATGCTTCCAGGGATTGGGGCCATGCTAAGGATTATGTACGAGCTATGTGGATGATGTTGCAACATGATGAGCCCGACGATTTTGTTTGTGCCACAGGAGAAGCTCACTCAGTAAGAGATTTATGTGAGGAAGTATTTTCGGAGTTAGACATGGACTATAGGGATTTTGTTATTGTAGATCCCAAGTTTTTTAGGCCCACTGAGTTGCATGATCTTAAAGGTGATAGCTCTAAGATCCGTGAAGTGCTAGGTTGGGAGCCTGAGTATACTTTCAGGCAGATGATAGAGGAGATGGTAAAGGCTAGACTGTAACATGATTAACGTCACCCTTCAAGATAACCCTGAGTTATACTTCGATTATAGAGAAGGACTTAAGCTCCTAAGTTCAATAAAGGAAGAAGATTACGACTACCCCGAAGGTATTACGTATTTTCATGTTTATACGGAAGTGAGGACTCCAAAAGAGTTAATGGCTATTAAGTCCTACTTGGCTACTCAAAATCTTCAAAAGACTAAACTTATTGTGTGGTCTGATTATGATATTTCGGAGCAGGAGAACATCCAGCCGTACAAGGACCTTGTGGAGTTTAGAGTTTATGATCCAAGAGAGTTAGCTAAAGGAACCCCTTTGGATGGAGTAGAGACACACTTAACAACTGGTGGTGATCATAATCACTGGATGAGTAGTGGGATAATGCGTTTCCTTGTTTTGTATAAGTTTGGGGGTATTTACTTCGATATGGATATGATTCTGCTTAGAGATTTTAAGCCTATCCTTGGACAAGACTTTGCATATCAATGGGGAGGTTCTACCGATTTCGCAAAGGAACGTAGGTGGGAAGAAGATTGTAATGGTCCGTGCGCTGCAATGTTAGGGGCGAATAAAGGAAGTGATTACAATTTAGCTTGCATGAAGCAGATGGTAAAAACTCCTCCTACGGGAGGTACTTGCTATGATGAAGACATGATGGGGTATGTGTATAGAACAACTTCTTTTACAGTATTTCCGTCCACTTTTTTTGATACTGAGTGGTTAATTAGCAAGGTAGATAAACCTCTTTCAGAAGAGTTAGAAAACAGTCGTATTGAGCAGGAACTTGAAGATCACGGAAACTTATTTTTGGACGCTTTTGCATGGCATTGGCACAACTCCAGCAACAAACACAAGGAGATAACGGAAGGGTCTAAGTTTGATTTACTAACAAAAATAATGGAAAATCGTTTAAACTTAAGAGACATCCTCCTATAATAAACCATGCATGACAATAACAAGTTAAGAGATCGGATGGGAGATAATAGGTAATGCCTTTTTATAATTGGCACTGCACTAAATGTGACATGGTTTTTGAGGATTTCATGTCTATGACTGAGCGGGATGAGAACCCCCCTACTCATTGCCCCACTTGTGATCCTCAAGCATTAGAAGAGGGGACCATTCGACAAGTTCACTTTAAAGGAAGCCTCCCTAAATTTAGGATTCCTGGAGAGGGTGCGTACTACCCTGATAAGCTTCAATGATTGACCTGGATGATCCTCCCCCGCCTATGCGGTTAGCAATAAAAGAATCATATAAGTCAAATCATAGGTTTAAATTGGGGGCTTGCATAGCGAGAGGGAACAAGGTACTAGTAAAAGCTCACAACACTAGAAAGACACACCCGAAATTTGGTGCAGGAGAATTCCAAACTTTACACGCAGAGAGCCATGCCATCTATAAAGCTGTACGTCAGGGTATAAACCTAAGAGGCACAACGCTTTATGTTTACCGCTATAACAATAACCTAGCTAAACCCTGTCCTTGTTGCATGGGATTGATTCACAAGTATGGAATAAAAAAGGTAATTTATAGTGGTTAGGGATAAGTCAAATCTATAATAATATATGAACAACGATGTAATAAAACGATTGAAAAATGCGGGGTTGCTATCAGAGCAGGATCACGATCTAGGCTTCGTGTCTACAGGAAGCTATGCTTTGAACAAGGTAATCTCTGGAGACTACATGAAGGGGATTCCAATTGGGCAGATAAGCCAATTTCATGGGGAGTCCTCGACTGCAAAAACAGTATTTGCGACACACATTTTAAAAGAGGCCCAAAGCAAAGGTTATTATTCTATGCTTCTTGATAGTGAGAATGCGTACAACCCTACCTTTGCTCGCACTCTCGGACTGGACCCTGAGCGACTGATCTACTCCACTCCCGAAACTTTGGAGGAGAGCTTCCAAGTTATGGAAGAAACAATTTTGGCTATTCGGGAAGAGGATAAAGAAACTCCTATTGTTATTGCTTATGATAGTATTGCGGTTTCACCTTCCAAGGTAGAATACGAAGCAGAATCATACGACGGGAATAATATGCAGGGTGCGATAAGAGCAAAAGCTACAGGAGCTTGTTTGAGAAAGATCAATCCCCTCATGCGTAAGCATAAGGTTGCTCTTATCGTTATTAACCAAATTAGAAATAAGATTGGGGTGATGTATGGTAGTCCTGATACGATGGCAGCAGGAGGCAAGTCGCTGGATTACTATCTTGGTGTTAATT
>Ga0209756_1000051_pt1 | contig 109796 bp, 86 predicted proteins | sample ETNvirenome_6_85_FD_184071 | JGI IMG/M metagenome (GOLD analysis project Ga0209756, IMG submission 184071) | Marine viral communities from the Pacific Ocean - ETNP_6_85 (SPAdes) (version 3) | ecosystem: Environmental > Aquatic > Marine > Oceanic | place: Pacific Ocean | collected 2013-06-19 | reverse complement strand
GTGTTACTGTATTTGTATTTACGACTGCACTAGATACTCTAGTAGAAGATATAGGTTCTTGCCTTATTCTTTCTGTTACATACATTCTAATTACCTTCCTAAGTAATTTAATATTTGTTTGTGTGAAATCTATATCTAAAGACACAAAAAAATCTGTTATCTCTGACCCTAAATCATTATAGTGAAGGGTTGGTAATTCTGGGTCATCAAAGAATCCAACGTGTAGGGCTAAACTAACCCATTCTGCTGGATAAGTTGCTTGAGATACTGCTACAGTAACATCAGGTGGGAGATTATTTTGGTAGGACCCAAAATTATAATAATCTTTCTCCCCACTTATGGTACGAAGTACTTTTAAATCAATATCATTTTGATTATAAAACTTAAAAGAAAGTTTTTTATTTAATAATGTTCGTAATGTAGATGAAATCTTACTATTTTGAGCTTTGGCCATATTAACACCAAAATCACTATTATTGTTAGCGGGAGTAACTGAATATTGTGGTACTACTAATAATTCTCTAACAACAGACTGAAATGTCATTCCATTAGTTGTTGTAAGATTAGACGAATTTAAACTATTGGTACTATTATCACCATTAAAATATTCTAATCCATCTAATGTATTATCAAAATTAGTTTCATTCTCACAGAAATTTAAAAAGTATTCTTCAAATTTATCTAAAATATCTGGTGAAAATATATCAAATAATTCTTCAATACTATTATAAGTTCCATTATTTAATATGGTAAAAGGACTCTGGGATAAATTATTTGGGTCTACTTTATCGATGTATTGCCATGGTTTAGGTTGTGAACGATTATCGTGTTCAAAATACCCATATTGTGACATAGGCCACAAAAATCTTACATTTCCATTATGTGTACTTTTTTTACCTAAATAATCCCCTTCTAGTTCGAATTTAAGTTGGGTTCTTTTTAATCCCCCACTAGATGGGTAAATTATGTAGTTTGGTTCCGTATACCCAGAGGTTGCGGCGTCTGCTGTTGTATCATAAAATACATTCCAAAATTCAACACTTAAGTCTTGACCACCAGTTACTGGTGGTGTTAATGTGATATCAGTATTTTTTTGTACATTTAATGCTCCTCCCACTATATATTGATTTATTTCTAGACTGGTAACTGGAAAACCGGTAATTGTAGTATTGTTGTATAATAAATCTCCAGTTACAAAATAATGTGTTAAATTAACTAATTCAGGATAAAAACCTAAATTTATTTTTGTAAATCCTCCACCTACTGGTTGTTCTGCTCCTAATGTAATACTATTATTATTGTCCCCAATATTAAGATTATATAAATAAGCTAAACTATTAGTACTAGGGTTAAACCCTTGGCCTGCATTATAATCATTCCATACATTAGCTAATGTGTCAGTTCCTGTTTGGATGTGGGTTTTATATCTATTCCATATGCTACCATATTTTAGAATCCACGCGTATGGTAACGGGTGTATGGCCGACACCTGGTTTAATGTGGCAAATATGTAATCTCCATATACACTACTCCCGTTCTCCACCTCTAATAATGCTTTGTCTCTTAAAGAGGCAAGAGGTAAAGAATTGAGGAATAAATATGCTGCATTTATATAAGGATTAGAAACATTATTAAAATCATTTAATACCCCTTCTCTAAAAGCGTTAACAAAATAAGGAGTGTTTAACATAGATACAATTTGTTTATTGTCGGGTGTTAAATTACTTTTTTCACCACCATAAGATATACTACTCTCAGTTAAAAATAATTGGTTATTGTTCAGTATTTGAGATTGTGGTTGTGAGGCATCTTCATAAAATCCTTTCCATGATGGTTTATTGTCTATTATGGTCTCATATCTAGTTACCAACATATTATCGTATGTTGTAACAAAATTAGGTAATAGTACTTTGGGGTCCGAATAAAATGGTCCAGCACCAAAACTTGCTAATTCTCCTTCTGTTTTTATTTGGGATGTGAATGTTCTTAGATTGTCTGAAACAGTTAAGCTTTTGGAGATATTATATAAGTCTTGAAAGGAACCGATAGATGCTCCACCCGCTAAATTTCTCTTTACCCAAGGTATTGAATTTCCGTTTATTCCTTCACTAGAATTAAAATCTCTGAAGGGAAATGTGTCTACTATTAAATTATCTGTATCATTCTTAGGATAATTTAAATATTCTTTTAGTCTAAGAATTGCTTTATCTGTAGCTGTGTCCTCATTACCATAATTAGTACTTATTAAATCGATAAAAGGATAAAAAGATGCTCGTGCATCATTAATCATCGTTCGAATATAGGGTGTATTTATCTCATCTCTAAGAAGTAATTGCCATTTAGTAAGAGGGGCAAGACTTTGTAAGAAACTCTGGTTATTACCTTCATAACCAGTAGTGGAAAAACTATTATATTCTAATGTTTGGTTTTTTAATTGTTCTTGTAAATCAAATGACCCTGATGTTTTAGTTTTCATATCCACACACTCAATAGTAGCCATAGCTTGAAGGGTTGGGTAACTGGTATTATCCATGAATCTTGTATAAATTCCAGAATAAAAGGTGTGGAGTACCGACCTATCCCATAGTTCGTAATAAAAAGGAACATAGCTAGTATCAGCATAAAGTGAATTTTCTTGAAAATCTGCAGCACTTACTGGTGACCATTCTTCTCCAATAGCGGAGTTTTCCCCACTTATTTGAGGGAATCTTTCTCTTATAGTCATAGAACGAAGATATTCTTCCACAAACTCTACTTCAGGCCACACATCTGGTATATAAGCTTTTGTTTTAGTGGTAACTGATGACGCTCCTGGGTAAGTAGAAACAAAAGTTTGTCCACCATGTTCATTATCTTCTCTAATATAATAAGCTGGCCAAGGATAAACAAATTGGTCTTCTTGTAGTTGTGCGTCGGGAGCGCCTGAACCTTTTAAAGCATTAAGTCTGTCATCGTTTTCTCTTAATGACATAGACTTTAAATGTGTTTCATTCATTAATCTTAAAAAGGTATCTGCACCTCCTAGAATAACAGCAAATAAATTTCTTATTGTTGGTCTAAATCCTAAACCTTCATTACCACTTACAACTCTATTTATAATTCCTGATAGGTTTTTTTCTATTTTTATCTTCTTTTGATTAAATTTAGTTTGTATAGCCCCTATTTTTTCCTCGAACCCATTTCTAGGACCTTTAAATATAAACCATTCCTCTGTAGTCGCAGGCATTCCTTCAACTTTCTCAGCAATAAAATACTCATATTTTATATCAACAGGAATAAATTCTTCCTTATCCTCCCCAAAGGTTTTGTTATTTAATAACCCCTCATTACCTTCTTTAATGTATTTCTTAAGGGAATCAATAGCTTCTTGTTTTTTATCTTCATTTTCTGCTACTGATTTTTTCCACGTGTAAAACATATAATCAGTACCACCTCTATCTACGTATACAGCATTTTGTGTGGTATCCATAAATCTATTTCTCCAGCCCCCAGCACCTAATATCCTTGTTGTGTATTGGTCTAAGTATTTTGAATAGGAGTCTATATCGTCTAAAGCATCTAAATTGTAATTTTGTAAAGCATTCTCTATTGCTGTTTCTAAATTACTGATTTTTATTACCAATTCTCTAACGGTCATATCTTTGAAGTTTTCGTCTATTAATCCTTTTCGTCTATAGATGTTGAATACTTCATGTTGTATTTGAGCTCCTCGTGTGGTGGTAATTTTTGTAATTCCCTCATCTTCACTATTACTTTCATATTGTCTTGGGTACATATATGGTGCATTCATAATTTCTTGAATGGTGATATCCGCTAATAATGCAGAAACCCTACCTATAAAATTACAACTAACATTGTAATTACCTGAAGCAGGGTCAAAGTTTGCATTAAACTTATGCATCATTAATTGATATCGTACAGCTTTTCCATAAAATCCTTTAACGGTTAACATAAAGAGAGGATATGGTAGTTGAAAGAAGGCTGCGTAGGGTGAATTTTGTCCTTGTTCAAATAAAGTCTTCCCTCTTACGTCTACAAAATTAATGGTAACTGTAGGTATATAAGCAGAGTTTAAACTTATTTGTATGTTTTCAATTCCAAAAGATTCTGGGTCTCTTTTATTAATTATTGTTTCTTGTGGGTAGTCTTTACCTGTTAATGCGTCGGTTTTAGTGGAATTTACTTTTTGGTTGAATGGTCCTTCTTCGTCTCCCCCACCAGTCATTGTATCAGTCCAATCCGTGGTTAAATAATCTTTACCCCCTGGTTTCATAAAATTAATATCACCTTCAAAAATATCAACAAGAGCTTCAGTTTCTACACCAGCTCCACTAATTACCTTACTTCTAGGCACAACCCTTGCTTGTAAGTTAACATACATAGTAAGGTTTTCGTGTTTTACTAGTCGTTCTTGTGGTTCGTCATTAACTAATATTTTATTTGGGTCTACTAATACTACATTTTGTTCTGCAAACTCTACTAAAATATTTTCTGTTCCGGTTATCTCATTTGCCATAATAGAAGAAATAATTATCTGCCCTTTGTTTATAATCTTGTAGTGAAGCTATTAAAGGATAGGGCACAGTCAATAGTCTACCATCTGGAATGTCCCATTCTATACTCCCAATACCAGGATTAGCTTCCATTATTAACCAACCAAAATAGGGTGAATTATAATAAAGTTGGCTAAGTTTGTCCAATCTAGATTTACCTACTTTATAAATTACTTTTTTATCGCTAGGCTTAGAAGGTAATCCTAAAAATGGTACTGTTATGTTTTCTCCATTAATAGTAAACTGTTTATATCTATTATAATACTGTGACATATCTATTCTCTATTAAATTTCCAATTAAAATTATTATCTGGATTATTACTTTTATAACTTAACGCTAGTAAATTAGTTTCACACGCAGCAACAAATGGACCTACTGTTTTTTCATAATACACCTTTCTTTCTTTATCTAGTGATATGAACTCTGTTGTTAAGTTATCTCCAACTGTAGTTAATCCTTCAGTTATTGTTCCCTCTTCGGAAACAAATCTATCTTTTACTTGTTTAGTTATTGCTTGAAGATTTTTAAGATAGTAATCTTCGTTTTTAACAAAAGCAATACTTAAATTTTTTCTTGCGTTGACCCACCAGATTTCGTCCATCTCCATATTTAATTTTTCGTATATTTCAGTCCATAAGGTGCCTGTAGTGTTATTTAAATTAAAGACATCTTGATAATAATAGAAATTCTCAGTAGATTCCATATCTACAACATCTTTATCTATTATCTCTTGATTGAATATAAGGTATTCTACAGCCATCGTTGTAGGGTCTAGGGTTCCTCCGGGTGCGACCTCAAAGGAGTTTGGTGAAATATATTTTCCTATCTTACTTAAACTACCGGATTCACTAGGATTTAAACTACTAGATGCGTTTTCACATGGTAACTCATTTATTGTACAAGCTACACCCGCATCTCCATTTAATGTGTCAACATAATAATTTAATGTATTAATCATATAGGAATAATCATTACCTAGTTCTTGTAATGTGTCGGTAGGTGGTGTAGTTTGTTGAGCAGAAGAAGTATGTATTTCAGTTAATCCAGTAAGAGCAAATGAAACTGGTTTTGCAGTTGATACATATCCATCACATGAGAATGCTACAGTATTAAGTCTCTCAATAAAAGGACTTAATTCCACAACTTTTTCACCTAAATTAGTTGCTACTTCTTCTAATTCATTAGTTATTGCATCTCTAGATTCTTCTAATTTTTGTTTTAAAAATCTTCTTAATTTTCTTTTTCTTGCATTAGTTGGGAATGCCTCTATAATATGTTTTTGCTGAATGTACGTATTGTCATTTTTTATCTCGTTTTCACACCAATCATATAACGCATTAATTCTAGTAGAAACATCTACGGGTTGACCTAACAATTTACCTGGTACATTTGCAAATGAGTTTGGTGTGGTCGGATAATAATATTGGCCTTCTGTCCATTGTCTTTCAGCCATCACTAACTGAAGTAGCCCATAATTTCTACTTGTCAATAATAACTCTAATTCAGATAATGTGCCGGTTATATATACACCATTTTGTTGAAGATAATCATTAAATACTGTTTTATATGTAATAAATCCAGTTTCACCAGATGCCGTCGTCTGGGCAGTCGTTCTATCTCCAATGGTCTGACCATCATTTGCTGAAGTGTCTAAATCATCTGTTTTTGCTGCCTCATCTTCTAAATCTGCTCCTACTTGATTTATAAGGTCTTGATTTTCTTGTAACCATTTTTGTTCGTCAGGGTCATCATCAGTAACCGTATATACTGCTCTAGAATCATACATTTCAGTATTACCATAAAAGTTAAAGGATAATGCATTTTGTAATCTTTCTACTGGACCTTTAAGTCCTTGACCTCCAACATAATTAAAAACAATATTTATAGATGCTATCATTGGTTGTACTCCAATACCTTCTGGATTAAAATCTAATAAATTATCATCATAACTGATAGAAAGATTTTGTATTATAATTTTTGTATGATAAAAGTCACCAATTCTTAACACACATACTGGAGGTGCTCCAAATGATGTGTTTTTTGCATCTGTTTCATAATCTAATTCCCCTGTTCCCTTCTTTGTAGGAATAGTCGAACCGGGTCTTACACATTGATTTAAAAATGTAAGTCTACTATTTAAACCTTCTGGTGTTATTGCGTGAAAAGCTGGGTGAAAATACTTAAACTTATCTTTAAGACTATCATAAATAAATGGGTCTTCTTCTTTTAACATATCAAAGTAATCACATTCTGTTACCATTTCCCTTAGTACTTTATTTGCGATTTCTCTTCGGGTGTTCATTTGTTTTTCAGTTTTCTTCTTTACAATAGGTGGGGTTGGGCTTGGCCTATCGTATCTCCATGTTGTTGTTGTGGGTGGTGTTGTGTAGGTCTCGGGTATATCATCACCAGGAATTGCTTCAACATCAATACCTACTATAGATACAAACCTACAATTAGCAGCAGCAGCATTATAAACTGACGCAGCTCTGTCTCCAGCGTCATCTGAAACGGTAGAAACACATTGACTTTCTCCTAATGCGGAACCTTCTGGGAATATTAAAAATCCTTTTTCTAAATAAGTTTTAAATGGTTGTTCTCCCGCTAAAGAGTAGTCTCTCATCATTTGGTAAACAGAATCTAGTCGTCTTTGGGATAGGTCAACATTATAGTCACTTGGTGCTAAATTACTAGCCCCTCCAACAAAAGTTAATGTAACTCTATTTTTTTTATCTTTTAAAGCGTTATCTACTTCAACCATAAATTTATGGAACCGGTCAGCTTCTTCACAGCATTGGGATGTGGCCTCATTAAAAAATGAAACTAATCCTTGTTTTAATGAGGAGTTAGGTTGTTGAGTTTGATAAGTATCTTGATTTGCAGTTGAGTAATATACATCCGCTAAAGCGTTATATGGTGATGTAGATTTTACTAATCTAGTATTAGGGTCTGGATAATCATTTTCAAAATAAAAACTTAATGCTGGGGAAGCAAATGCAATTAAGGGTCCAGAATCGTATGGGTCTTCAATTATTTGGGGGTCAGTAGTATTAGTACCATCTGCAATTTCCGATATGGTTTCTTGGTCTACATCTACAGTATTAATAATTGTCTCAATTTCTTGTATTGTACTAACCCCTAAATTCCATTTTCTTGCTAAGTCATATATATCATATGTTTTACATCCTGCATGAAAAGAATCTATAATTCCATTAACTTCCTCATCCGTAAGTTTGTTTAATTCTCTTCTTACTAACATATTTAAAACACTAGCATGGTCAACAACTATCTTAAATCTTAAAGTACCTGTTCTATCAGTATTATTATAACTAAATATTGGTTCTGGTCTTCCTAAAAAATTATTTTGTGTCCAATTTGCTGTACTTGCTTCATCTACTTGTAAATCGTAAGGTGGAAACCACATTACTCTTCCTCCGTTTGCTCCTTTCTCACACGCAGGTAGGTCGTCATAGGTAAAGCCTTTTTCTCTACTTGTTCTCCAAGCTAAGTTCTCAAGAGAGAACATATATTTTTTAGCTTTTCCATTAACTATATTACTAGACCCACTACCACCTTCATTGGTTCTCCATGGTGCAATATTTAAATTGAAAGGACTGTCTAAGACGGAATAAGTTTCTTTTCTATGATTCATTTGGGTCTTTTGTAGTCTTCCATATGTCCAATAAGGAATATCTTTAGTCCATAATCTACAATACTCTTTAGCTATTTCTACACCTTTTCCGGATGTTGGGTCTGTATTTTCATATTTTCTAACCCTAGAACCTTTAGTTAATTCTTTATAACCATCATTAAAAACTTTACTTGCTTGATTTATTGCATGACCTACATGTTTTAACCTTTTTCCTCCAACATTAGGAACTGACTCTATCATTTGTTGAGTAACGTCCATTATGCTATTATCTACATAATCGTAGTTGGTTGATTTGGTATCGTTATATTGTGGTGGTATTTCTTTATCTCCGTATACTTTAGTACCGTCTGTACTACCTTCTGGACCTTTTGTAGTCCCAGGTACAATACCTTCTTTACTTCCGTACCATGTAAACCCACCAGGAACTGTGCCTTTATTTATTATAGCTTTTCCTTTTAATCCAAACCTATAATCATTACCATCAAAATCTTTTGCAATTTCATCTGGTCCATAAACTGGTGCATAATTCTCTCCCGCATAGGTATTGTCTGGTGGACTAATCATATCACTCACCTTATTTCTATTACTTCCTACATACTGTGGTGGATTAGGGGGATAGTTACCCACTCCTAAGATTCCACCACCAACAAAATCTATAATTTCTCCAAATACCGCACCAACAGCCGTCTGTGCTTGTGCACCTTCTCCATATTGGGGTCCGTATGTATTATATCTAATATGTTTAAATAATTGAGATTTTTGTCCTCCTCCTGTATATTCTAAAAATCTTTGTGACGGTGATTGTCTTCTTCGAGGGATGCCTATTAAACTCCCTAATATACCAGTAATGTCTGATATAATTTTTCCTCCCATAGATAGTCCTCTTGGTTCCTCTAACTCAAAATAATCCCCTGGTATATAAGAAAATGGTAATCCTATTCCCGTTAAACGAGAAATAAAATCTAATCCTTTACCTACAAGTGATTTAGGTACTGTTATTTGCCAATCTCTCTCTATAATGGATTCATCCCCTCTAATAATGTCTATCGCTGTATATGGGTCTTTAAATCCTTCTAATAAGTTAACTCTACCTATTGTTTGTTGTTCTAATTCTTGTCCTATTCTATACTGAAATTCTTTTTTTAGTTGTATTGCTCCTAACTGTTGTAGAGTACTATCATCTATTAAATCAGAGTCTGTTAATAGTCCTTCTGCGGTTACCCCTAATAATATTTGACCAGGAGAATAAAGTTGTCCGATACTATTATGACTTGTAATACCACCACCTTCTGGTGCTAAAAAACTAGTTGTATAAACACCGGCATTAGTAGTATCTAAAATAATGGTGTTAATCTCGGTCATATCATCATAACCACCTACAGGCCCATATTTGTTTGCAAGGAATATTTGGTCAATAAAAAATTCGTTCATAAATTGAGTAGATGGTTGGTCTACAACCGCCATATCTCTCATTTGACTTATAACAACCGACCCTGCTTTTTCTACACCACCTGTATTAATTAATAATGTTCCTGTTGGTGTTAGTTCTTGAGCTACCCCACCTAATGGGATACTCTCAAGATTTTTGGCTAAAATCTGTTTTCTTAGATATTCCGTTGCGGAAAAACTTAATTCACTTGCCATAGGTTATATTTTATATGTAAATATTCTTATTTATCATTATTATGCCATTAGTGCACCTACACCACCACCTTTTTGTAATTCTTTATATCCTGGTTTACCATCTAACGAAGTTTCTACTAATTTATCTTTTAGCCACATTAATACTAAATTCTTATCTAATAGTTCTTTTGCATCAATATTCATATTAAGTCCTGCAGCATTTAATGTAGCGGAACCACCTAAATTAACATCCACTTTGAGTTTATTATCTCCTCTCGCTTGAGCTCCTTGTCCTCGTATTTGGCTTCTAAAATCATCAATGTCTGAAGCCCCAATCGTTCCTGCGGGTAATGCACTATTCATTTTAGTACTATCAAATGCGGCAATTATATCTGTAGATTTAGTTCTAACCCGTCCACTTGAGTTGGATATCTCCGTAACTCCTTGTGTTAGATAGTCCTCTGTGTCTGCAGTGTCAACGCCGAAATAACCTATAGCTAAGTCTATATATTGCTCCCATTTAGTTCCAAACGCTTGTTTAAATCCCTGTTCAAAACTAGTAAAGGATTCTGCCCAAGCTGCGTCCACTGCAGCCTCACTTCCTGCAGTGGGTGTTAGTGCATCTTGTAACACTTCTCTAAGTGTAACAGCAGATGCTTTCATCCCCTCCTGTATTCCCTCCATAATTGGGTGTTGTAACTTCTCTATTGTATTTTCTGCTAATGCTCCTCCCGCTGCACCTAATTCCATTTCGAACCCTAACTGACCTTTCGTAAATTGTGCTTGAATGGCCTCCAATGCGGTCATCGACCTAAACATTATTTCTTTTTCAGATTGAGCGTCCAATTCTTTTGCTCTCTCTTCGTCCCCTTTCATAGAGTCTCTTAAATCTGTAATCATGTCACCAGTTAAATCTTCTAAAGCCACAAAATCTTCTCCCGCTTCTAATTGTATCTTATATTTTCCGTCTCTGAATTCTGCCATACTTGCGGCAAACTGTTGTAGTTGTTCTGCATCTTCTGTGCCCGCGAATGCCCCTAAATTCATCTGGGACATAGCTATTGTTTCTTTTTTAGCCATTTTAACTGAGTTAACATATTCCTCGTAACCCATACCCAATTGTTCTGCCATTGCTCTCATTCTCCTCATTTCTGTAGGAGAAATTCCCATTTCACCAGTTTCTTCATTAAATGTTATGGCTGCCTCACCCGCTTCGATTATAGCGTTTTGTAAACCTTCTAAATCAGAAGTAGCCATAAACATTAATTTAAATGGGTCCGCTAAATCACCGACTGCACCACCAATAACTTGTAAATTTGCGGCTAACTCTATGGCCCCTTCAGGGTCAATTACTTTATCCATCAAAGTTTTAACACTCTGCATACTCAGACCTAGCCTTTGTGCTTGTGCTGCCATTCGGGTAAATCCTTGTACTCCGTCTTTGAAATTATAGGCATTAACCATAGACATATTGTCTGCGACAGTCCTCATGAATTTCCCAACATTGAGTCCCATACTGACCGCGACATCTCTCATTTCCATACCTTTGTCTAATGCTGCATCAACACCAACTCCCATTTTGTCAAATCCTTGGACTAATCTTGCAGTAGCATCCGCACCTAATTCTGTTGCATCAGCAAAAATAGCAAGTCTCGCTATTGTCTCATCATCTATAGATAAATTTCTTCCGATAACCTCACTTAGTGTAGATACTGCTCTTAATGTTTCCTCAAATTCTATACCGTATTCAGAAGCTATTATTGTTGCCTCGGCAATATTTTTTTGGTAGGTGGTCTGCATTGTACCTTGCATTCCCATACTCTTAACAACTGATTTTCTAATTGCCCCTTCTTTCTCTAACGCACCATTTGCTAATCGTAATAAAGCATTCAGTCGTTGTTGTCCATCTGCACCTCCGGTAACGAGATTACCTATGTCCTCGTAAAATGCTTTACTCTTTCCTAATAATAAACTTTTTGCTGTTTGTAACTCAACTTCGTGTTCTGTTCCTTTATTAAGTTTGTCTTGTAACGCAATTTGTTCCTTTAGTATCTTTTTGTTGGCTGTGTTTAGTACGTTGATTTCACTTTGTAAAATTTTACGATGTTTACTATCTTTTATCAGCTTAGCCAAAAGCTCTGCTTCTTCAGCAGCGTCTAGATAGGATGGTAACGGCATCTCAATACCAAAAAGCTTAGCTAATTTAAGGGAATATGGGTTACCTTGGTTTCCGTATTTTAAAATGGAGTTTACTCTGGCCTGATGATTAGGTTCATCTTTTCTATTAAATATCCCTAATGGGACACCTAACTCTGGATGGGATGCGAAGTAGGGTTGTCCTCCAGACAATAACTTCTCAATATATAATTGTATTAATAGCCTCAACATATCTTTCGTTTAAATATAAATATCTAACTACAGATTTCTTTTGTTTCTGGCTTTTTCGATGTTCTCTTGTTTTTGTTGAGCTTCTTGTACCATTTTATCTATAAAAAATCTACGTTCATAGACTGGCATAATTAAACAATCCTGGTAGGAAAAGTTTGCATGCTTTACTAAATAATAAATTTCCTCGAGTAGTGAAAGCCTATACTCCGAAGAAAGGGCGAAAAAAGGCGACCCCAAATGAAATTCTTGTGCTCACTTGGTTGCCGGAAGGCGCTGTAACGGTTCTTTCTAAATCTAAACCTGGTTTATTTTCTACAATGTATCTTCTTAGAGCTTGAGAATCCTTTATTGGCATTGCTTGTATACGAGTCGCTATAACTCCTAAGTCTTTTTCTCCTTCTATTTCTACTATATGTTTTTCTAGTCTTTTGGTAACTGTAGGTACTATTTGTACTCCACTATAATGTTCTTTTAGGTCTTGTAGTTCATTCTCTTCTTTACCAGTTAGAAATCTAAATTTTATTTTTTTCTTAGATGATGGTAGGGTAAAGTCAAAATTGTTGTCACTATCTGGTTTTAATTTAAACTCCTTAGTTCCAACAGTAGATAAATCGACGGTATGTGTAAAGTTAGTATTATCTTTAGAATCTACTAAGGTAATTTCATACTTTGCCCCATAAGCTGTATTTCTAAGAAATAAAAGAATAGCTTCTTTATCACATTCTAATAGTTCGTCCATTTGAAAGTCTGGTTCTAATATCTTTCTTCTTAAAAGTACGTCCACCATTTCACCGGATTGTACTAAATTCTGAGACATAATAATATTTTCGTCTGCTGCTGTTAGGTATGAAACTTTAATACTAGATTTTTTATTTTTAGAGAACATTCCTTTTGATGGTAACTCAATAACATCATAAGGTACATTACTTTGAAGGTCTTCTTGTGCGTGTACGTTTGTTGGGTTCATTTTGATTTATATTTTATACAAAGGTTCTTTATATTTTATTATATGTAAACATTTATTACTAGCATAAGTATACTTAGTAAAGAAATTTTTATGGTTATTATATACCTTGTCTGTATAAAGATAATAAGTAAGTTGGAAAAGAAAATAATAGCATATAAAAAATCCATACCTTAGATATGGATTTAATATTATATATGTAGTAATGCCTAGTTTAGTAAACTAATATACATCTATCTGGTCTTAAGGTTGCTGCGATATTTGCAATACCTTCATCACCATAAGATAAATCATTAAAGTTAACATCAGTTAAGAATGTTCCTTGTAGAATCCATTTTTCCACTACAACTCCTGTAGGGTCTAGCATCTCTAAGTCGATATCTTTTTTATAACCTGCAGCGTATCCCATTCTTCCTGTAACTGACTCTGCGTGTAATCTTGCCCATTCCATTAATGCTTGTGCTGCGGAAGGACCGATAGGGTCTCTAAATGTTACGTTAATTGTATTCCACACAAATCTACCAGCTACATATGTAGAGGTATTTAAAAAAGGAATTTCTACAGAACCAATACTAATATTAGGTCTAGATGTACTTTCCACATACCATTCATTAATTCCTAACGATGAAGGAAATCTTAATATAAACCTATTCTTTTTCTTAGGTTCGTACGGTATGGGCATTTTCATTAATAAGTCAGCCATAATTTTTTATTCTTTTTTGTAATTCTTATTCATCAATAAATATAAACAACTTTGAAAATTTCTCATTTTTTGTCTTTACTTGCTTTAATAGTTTCTATTATATATAATATAGCCGCTTTTAAATCTTAGCTTTCATAACAAATAGCTTATTAGCTTTAGTACTATCTAATGTGCTCTTTAATCTCTTTACTGCTTTTAAGTTCTTTATATCATCATCTAAAAATACAATTTCATCATAGTCATCTAATAGTCCATTTATAATTTCTGCTTTTTTATCAAAGTCCGCCACTGCGGTTAGTTTTGATGAAGTGACTGCATCATTAATAGCATAAACTAAATTTCTGTCTAATCTGTCTCCTATTGGGACTAATCTTCCTTCTTTATCTCTATACATTAACCACTCCCTTAAAGTGTCGTAGACAGCGTCCTCGTGACCTCTGGCAGTCAATATACCAATGTTATACCCTCTATTTATAAATTCATCCATCACATTAAGATTTGCAATAATAGGTTCTCCACCCATAATTGAATCTGTAATAGATTTAGGGTCTGCAAAATCTCTATAATCGTAATATTTTTTGGTTTCGTCCGTAACTTTTTCATTACGATATTCTGCTGGGGTTAATGCAACTTCCTCTTCACCAGGAAATTGTCTATAGATGTATATGTCTTCAGGTTCAACTACTGTGTCGTCTAAATCTAACAATACAAGTCTATTTAAGTTTGCAAGTTCTTTTAAAATAAATCTATTACTTATATTTTTAATCACTAATTTTTTATTTAAAATTTTCTAAGAAAGGCCATAATTCATCATCGACTAAAATTTTGGTAATGGAAGGCATCATCCATGGGGATATATTTGATAGTTTCATTCCGTTAGTTAACCAGATAATAATTTGTGAATTTTTTAATGCACTAATTTGAGCCTCTCCGAATGTACCCGCTCCCGCAGTACCATCAAAATTTATTAAATTAGTGTCACATATTTTTAACATATACAAATCTTGTACTACTATTTTGTCTCTTATTTTCTCTCTAAATACTTTAAAAGACTCATTATCTAATTCATTTGATTTCCAAGTTTTAAATAGTTTTTGGAACTCTTCGTCTTCATCTCTTACGGTTTCTGCTCTCATAGGATTAAGTATGATTGGTATTTCCAATCCTTTAAAATCCATTGTACCATTTGTAACTAATTCTAAAAGTCTATTACCTTTAACAACATGGTCTGGTCCAAAAAAGTCTTCTACTTTAGTTCTCCATGAAAGTGCATCATCCGCAAAATCTATTCCACCACCCAAATAAATTGCTCTAGGTTTAAACACTCCATCCATATCCATAGGGTCCAACACATCTATTAAATGAATAGTATCTTTCATTTCATCTGCACTTGCATTAATAAGAAAGTCAGAAGCTTTATCAGTTAGATATCTTTTTAACCATTTTTTCATTTTAGAAAAGAAACCGTCAGCTTTAAGTTCTGGTATTCCCCCATATGAAATCTCATTTAAATCATCAGATACATCCTCATCATCCCTCATTTTTCTAAATTCATCATCATAAAAATAATCTGGATTCGTCCCAGGATATTCCCTCCAATTATCTGGCCTATCATCTTCAGTAGTATTAACTAAATCATTTAAAACTTTTTTTACTTCTTCTCTTTTCTCTGGAGATAGTGATACTAGTTCATCATAAAGATTTGTTTTATCTTCTACAAATTCTCTTATAATTCTTTTGGTGTTCATTTAATAATTTGTTTTTTCTATTTTATTACCTTTTATAATATCTTTTGCAGCAGACGTTCCTAATCTAGTAGCCCCTGCGTCCATCATTCTTTCTGCATCTTCTTTACTATAAATACCACCAGAAGCCTTAACTTGCAGGGGTCCTGCGTTGGACTTCATAATACTTACAGCGTCTGTTGTTGCACCACCATGTCCACTACCTTCTGGATTAAAGAATCCTGTAGAAGTTTTAACAAAAACATTACGAGCTTTTTCAGGACCAACAGTTTCTATAACTATTTTACTAATTAATGTTGTAAGTTCAGCAATTGCTTGAGGACCTAAAGCTCCTGATTCTATAATCCACTTAACCGTTTTTCCTTCACTTATCCCTATAGCTGTTCCTTCACTCACTTCCTTCATAACCTTATCTAGGTCACCACTCAAAAAAGCTTTATAATCTACCACAAAATCCAATTCATCAACCCCGTTTTCAATTGCTTCCAAAGCTTCATCCATTTTATCACCATGTTCATTATCCCCATAAGGGAACCCTATAACGGTACCAACTAAAACATTAGCCCCTTTATTATCTATAAATTCACGTGCTGTTTTAACATATTCAGGCCTTATCATAACTAATTTCATGTCATGTTCTATTGCATCTTTAATTGTGTCGAAAACTATTCTATCAGTTTCAAACTCATTTACCCCCGCTTGTTCTGGTGTTTTTAAATATGTAGAATCTAGATAACGGGATAAATCAACGTCATCTTGTTCTTTTATCAACATTAAATCTTTTATTCTTTTTATTTGTTCATTTAACATCTAGTAATTGTTTATTTATAAATATATTTATAATATATGAAAAATTTGATTAGAAATGCACTAAGAGAAGAACTACTACTGGAAGAGAAGGTAATTGGGTTTGATTCCCCAACCAACAACTTTGTGGTGGTAGCAGGAGGTCCTGGTGCAGGAAAAAGCTTTATAACACGAAATTTAATTAATCTAGACAATGTTAAAGAATTTAATGTCGACCAAGTAAGAGTTATGACAGCAAAAAAACTATGGGGAGACGATTGGGAAGAAATGATATCTACAGAAGAAGGGTACCAAGAAATATTAAATAGAACTTATACTACATCTGACCCTAGAAACTTAACTGTAAGATTTCTTAAACAATTTTTACAACAAGAAAGAAATCAGGGAGTTAATGTTATTTATGATGCAGGTGGAGGACAACAACAAGTAATGAAAGATGTATGGAGTCTTGCAAAAGATTCGGGATTTAATACCACTTTAGTTTATGTGAGGACCCCTTTAGAATTAGCCCAAATAAGAAATGATGAACGACCTAGAAGTTTACCGGATGATATGGTAGCCCAATATCATCAAAAAGTTAAAGACAATATGAGAAATATAATACCATTATTTGATAATGTTTGGATTATAGATAACAAGGAGTTAATAAACTTGGGGGATAGACCTTCTGAGAATATAGAAAAGATAAAATAACTTAAATAGTCTTTATAATTTCCAATTTTATATTGGGATAATTTTTCATAGCTTTAGTTACCGACGTGATATGTTTATCTTTATCTTCCCAGTATTTAACATGAACACATCCTGGATATTTCTTCAGAATTTTTTTTACTCTATTTCCTTTATCACGGTCCTCATTGTCAATTAAGTAATAATCATCAAAGATATAACCAAATCTATTAAGTAGATTTATTAACGGTTCTTTAACTTCCATTCTTCTATTAGATAGTAAAATAAATACACCTTCTGGGTCATAATTTAAAGATGTTGTATAATCCTTTTTAGTTTTTACTATAGCGGTAAAATTAAGGGCGGGGTCGAGACTTTCTTTTTGGTCGAGATATTCTATCGTCTCTTCGTAGGGTAAGCCGACAATTGTGTTGTCAAAATCAAATAGGTATATGGTCATATAATATATTTTATTGTTAGTACAAAGATACTAAAAAAATCTCAAATAACCATAACAAACTTCAATATAATTTATTTGGATTATATGAAACCTTTTATTATCTTTAGAGTATAATATAATAGAAAACTAATGTATAATTATAAAATAAAGAAAATATGACTTACCTACTAATTTATTTACTTGTCTCAACTGTCGTAATGGCAGGTTTTGTTTTGTTGAACGAAAAACAATTACAGGAGAACTATCTTAAAATTGAAGAAGAGCGTAATGGTACACCATCTAATTTATGGTATAATTTTTATATATTAACCCATTTTTTAAAAGCTCCACTTTTATTTCCTTTAATATTTGTATTAATATTACGTAATGGTGGAAAGATTATATAATAAAAAAAGGTCCGAAAGGACCTTTTTTAATTTATATTTATTCAAGTTCTATCTCAGCGTATTCCTCACCAAGAGAAATCTCATCATCAATATCTTCAAGCGCTTCATCCTCTTCTACCTCTGGATAAGGTATTGGGTTACTTACCGCATCATAACTTCTAGGAGCTGTTCCTCCTGGTTTACCTGATGCCATTAATTCTGCGGTGTACGTCATAAAATTATTTAATTTAGTTAATGTGTTCATTATCTGATGTCTTGTTTTCTTATCTTTAATGAAGGTCCATGCCTTTTTAAGATTTGATACAATATTTTCTATCCCGCTAGCGGCTGAAACCCCAGGATTACGACCACCACTCCATTCTGACTGTTCTACCAGTAAATAATTTTTTCTAGCCAATCCTCTAATTCTTTCTTTAACAATAGACTTTCTTATTTCTGTAAAAGTCTCCTCAATCATTAAATCTAATTGCTCTAATTGACTTTTGTGGTATAAATCATCTACTGATTCAAAATGAGTACCATATTCGCCTCTATCTTCATGGTCTTCATCATAAGACATATCTTTTTTAAGAGCACTTCTATGACTTCTACTCATATCGTCATGTTTTAATCTGTACTCATCATGTCCTTCATCTGCACCATAATTATAAGTTTCTTCACCCTCACTATCTTCTTCAAGAGCCACACTATTAAACTTCTCTAAAGCGTCCATCGCCTTCTTTGTTTGACGTACTTTTTCTCGATTTTCTTCATTATCCTCAGCATCTCCTTCTTCTTCTATTCTTTGTTGCTTTATATTAGAATCAACACCTACAACTCTAGATTTTCTACCATCAAACTCACTTCTATCTGAATGGTCAATATCTTCATAACCTTCACCCATTTCATAATCTCTTAACTTATCCATATTTAAATAAGCCCCAATTTCATCTTCATCAAAACCTTCTGCACTTTGGTCTGCCGTATATCCTGGAGTAAACTCACCTTCTTCATAACTAGGTCGATGACCACCCCCACCTTTATCATGACTAGGTCGTCTTTCATGTCTATAATCATCAAAAATTTCCTCTTCATTGGTTACGGTCATATCAGTATAGAAATCTTCAGAATCTGCTATAGCTAGGTCTACCGGGGGAGTTAACTGTTCGTTATATTGTTTTTCCATTAATCGAGTTAATTGTTCCTCACTAACCACTATTTCTTGAGGCTGTGACCCATAAGTTTCATGAATCTTCTTGGTTTTACCTAAACCTTCTAATATATTAGACTTTTTTAAATTGATTTTCTTCATTTTTATACGTTCTCAAAAGATGCTCCTGTTGGAGTTATTAGGAATTCAACACTAATGAATTCAAGTGACCTTGTTGGTTTGATATAAATCTTACCTTCCAAGGTATTTTGGTCTATTAATTGTGGGTCATCAGATAGTACCACTCTAAAGTCTGTTAATCCTCTTTCTCTTCTAATAGAATCTAGAATTGGGTTTACTAAGTCTAAGAACTCATTTCTAACCTGTTCATCATTTTGTTCAAACAATAATCTAACAGCAACTGCCGATATAAGTTTTCTAGCCTGTAGTAATAATCTTCTAACATTAATTCTATCTAACGCGGATTCTCTAATTTGTAAAGTTTTATTACCCCAGATTACCGTACCTACATCAGAGTAGGTTGCAATTGGATTGATTCTACCTTGATAAAGGGTGTCTCTCTCATCTAGTGTAAGTTTCTTTCTTGCTTTAACAGCGTTTACAATACCCCGAGTATAACCAGCCGATGCGAACCATGGGAATGATATGTTATCCGTCAATGCTATGTTTCTCATTACCTCGTATGTTGGTGGTATGTATATTCTTACATTATTTTCTGTGTCATTATTAAGTACCCAAGGATAGTAAGTAGCCGTATAGTTAGAATCTATTCCAGTATTCTCTAAAGCTTGAACCGCGTTTAGAGGTGAAACGATACTAGCAGCATCACTCGGTGTAGCAACAAACATATTATAATCTGGTGTAGTTGCCACGTAAAGTGAATCCGCTCTATCATCCTCAATCATTTCTATAGATTCTTCTACTAAGTTACTATTATTAACATAATCAATACCTGGAGTAGCGAATATATTAATATTAACAGCTTCAGGATTAGCAAATGTGTGAATACCATCTAAATATGGATAATAATCCGTACTTGCGTCTAATGTACCGATTGGTTTGAATGAACCGTCACCAGTTGCGTTAGGGTATTCTGTAGTTGGACATGCTCCAGCTAAGTAACCACTTTGTCCTCTTCTATACGCGTCAGAATTACTTCTAGTTTTTCTATAGATATCCCAACCATCGAATCCACCATATGGTAGTACAGTGAATTTTCTTGAGTTTAATCTATAATAAGGGTCAGTAACTAAGATAGGTTCTGCTTGGAATGTAGCCTCTCCAACCACAAATTGGTTGGTTATTCCAGATGTACCACCTACAGGACAACCACAATTAATAACTGCACATAACTCACCTTGTGTATAAGTACAGGTAGCATCTTTATCCAGGTGGAACCCTTGTGTTAAACAAGGCCAGTCATTACCTGTAGGGTCTGCACATTTATCATTTGGTGCTTGTTTTCCTTTATAGTGGAAGAAATCTGGGTCGATTCCAATTGTGTCAGATATACCCAAATAAACCTGTCTTGGTTTATCTCCAGCACTAATAACTTCATTGCTTCCTCCTGATGATGTTCCAAACGGAGGATTATAAATTATTTCTCCTGGAGAATCATATTTTCTTTTATAAAGAACTGTTGGGTTCTTTCTACTAGCGTATTTTCTAAATAAGTAACCTTCAAAACCACAAGGTAACGCTGTCCAAAGAGTATCGTCCATTTCAATATCTGGATTCATTTCTAACATTGCGTATCTACTCATTAATTCATATGTACCATCTGAAGTTCCAACTTTTTTACCTATGTAACTATTCAAGGTTGGGTTCAAACTACATCTAGTGTATTTCTCTAAAACTATTGGGTTAGCGTCCGTATCATTAAAGTCTCTGATAACAAAATCAAACTCAGCTCTTTCAAAACTAAGATTAATAATTGAGAATTTAACTGCTCTATTTGCTGCATCTCCATCAGGAATTGTTATAAATCTAAATAATTGGTATACTTTGAAACCTCTTAATTCAGATACAATCCATGGTGTTACTGGTGTTTGCCATTTTTCTTGATAGAATGCGATAGTATCCGTGTTAGCTGCTTCTCTAAATGAAGGTAGTGCTTGTAAAGTACATCTTAATCCTCTTACATAACCTTTTTTCCAGAAATGAGTTAACATTTTAGGATAAGCCTCCTCAACAAAAATAGGTACTTGTGTAGTGTCCCTATCAAAGTTACCAACACCATAAACTCGTTTTATATAATTTGTAGAACTTTCATTCATTGAAACATCAAACATTCTACTTGTTCCTAATTTATCTATTACTCTCATACCAAAATCAGCAAATGGGTTGTTTAATACTTGACTCCATGTTGCCCCTGTACATACAAAAGCTACATCGGTTGCCCCGGTTACATCATAAAGTGGACCACCCGAACTTAAAGTACTTAACCCTCTCGAACGGAAAGTTGCAACTACTTGGTCATGATATTCACAAAAAGTGTCTCCACTTAGTCGACACATTGTTATTGTAGTAATACCACTATATTGTGATTGTTGAATACTTGTTCCTGTGGTTGAAATATCTATTGCTGATGTATAGGTCCCTGTTCCTCCACTTCTCGCTCCTAAAGTAAATAAAACAGAATAACCATCATATTTGTTTGTTACGGCATTATAATCAAAGAAATTATATGTCCAAGTATCGTTCTTGTCGTCACATCTATCTGAACAGTGACTACTTAATCTATCAAACACTCCCCATCCATGAGTGTGAGGGTCAGTTCCGGTAATTACACCATAAGGTATTGGTGCATTCATTTCAGGATAATTAATTGAGTTACCTGAACATACGCCAGAGTACTCTGCAAACTGGTGACAACCATATGACCATCCTAGACCTGTTCCTGATACAGCTACATCTGCTGGTGAGCCGTCTAAAGCGACTGGATGTTGTCCATTTAATTTTCCTGCTGCATATGTATAAAATGATGTTAAATCTGCTCTTAATGTAGTTGTACTTCCATTATACAATTCTATTGTGTTATCCATTCTATCACCTAAAAAAGTTGAACCCGCGATAATACTATCTATTACCGAACCACCACCTGCATTTTTTACTGTGTTAGTAGAAGCAGTAAATACTGTTGTAAATAAAGCTTCGGTTGAACAATCTTCTGTAAGGCCTGTTATGCCGTCACAACATTGTGTAACAGCACTCATTGATGGGTCTTTTACATGACATAAATGTTTTAATGTTGTACAATCTAAATCTCCTAAAGTTATTACCGACCAAGAAGGTCCTGCGTCATAACCAGAATATCCTAATACTCTTGTTACAAATAGTTGATTTGATTGTTGTAAATAAGCTTTAGCGATATACCCCAATTCGTATTTAGGTATCTGAGAGCCTACGTACTTTTCAGCACTTACACCCCCAAAATATGTGGTAAAATCACCATATGAACTTATAAAAATCGGCTCAAAAGCCGGTCCTCTTAATGCTTCTCCTGAAAGTCCTAATGTAGTAACTCCTACACTTTGTGATACGAAACTAAGGTCTTTCTCCGAAGTATACACCCCGGGGGAAACAAAAACTCTGTTAGAATTGTTAGCCATCTGTTATTATTTTAATTTTTGTTTATTAGTTTTATTTCTTAATAAATATGAATCTCTTATCGAAAAGAATTACATAAAACTAGGTATTTATGATTAAGTAGGAATAAAGTATGACTATTTTCTACCTTACGACTATGAATGATAAGAAACCCATAAAAAACCTTAAAATTAAACCTGAAATACACAAGGTGTTAAAAGACTATTGCAATAAGAATGGTTTAAAAATGTTTAAGTTTGTAGAAAAACTAATTTTAGATAAATGTATCCCTAAAAAAGACATTTATGGGGACTCATAATATGTTTCCACAAAACTCTATAGAAGCTGGGTAATATGGATTGGTTGGTGTCACCATTAAACTTAATACATCTTCATTACTAATTTCTATTATTTTGCCGTAATCTATCCCTAAGAATATTCCGTTTTGGTATACTGTGTAGGTTCCGACATTATGTTGAGCAGAAATTTGTAAATTAATAGTATAGTTATAAGTTTTAGTAACTGAATGAGTTGTAGTAATAGTATATCCCGTACTAGAAATTCCTGTACTTCCGTTAGTGCAAGTATCACCACTTTGTCCGTTATAGGTGCATCCGCTATAAAAATCCCAGGACTCACAAACTTTATCTGGATTTTCATCGCTGATACTATGAGGTCTATTCTTTTTAGTTTTAGTGTCAGTTTCAAAAACTAATAAAGACCTAGAGATAGCAGGAGTAACCTCAAACTCCTCCTCATCAATCAAAAATCCTTGCATCTGAAAAGTATAATTTTGCATATAAAATTTTCTACTTTCTAAATCTGATATTTGACTTTCATCACTTATCGTCTCAAGGATGATTGGTATATAATGACCTTTTACAAATGTATAAGCCTGTCTAGAACTAAATTTCTGTAACACAACTCTATTAAATTGATTTAATTCTCTCATTCTATTACAAACTAATCTCACATCATAAGTTATATCTATAGGAACTGGTTGTGGTATCTTATATAAATCCATTCCTTTTCTTTGGCCATCCCAAGTAGGTACTTTCGCATAGTGAAAAGTTTTTCTATTAGGTATTGTATATTGTAGGGAAGGATTAGTTCCAAATTGTACATCAGGCCTCCTAACTACGCACACAAATGGTAGAGTTATGTTCTCATCTCCGTCTACAAATTTCCATGTATTAGTAAACTCACCCCATCTCTGTGTGGTTAAAATCTGTTTAATTAGCGGAACTTCTTTTCCTTGTAATGTTATAGGAAGCTCTGCCTTTACAAAATCTAACATTCCTAAATCTAAATCCGCATGTAAAACACTTTTAGGCAAATAAGTTCCGTCCTCTGTTATAAATTCTGCTAGTTGTCTTCTTCTCTCAGGAGTGGCATACCCATTATAACCATGTGGATAATTCTGTTGGTTTCTCACCACAGGATAGATATCTAATGTTTTTTTTACTTTTTTAGGTATTGCCATTTTTATATTCCTTTAAATTCATTAGGCTGTGTTGGTACACATACTAGGGTTCTATAAAATGATTTATAACCTAATATAGTGTGAGTATTATCTGAAGTTACTTTACCATCATTTGCAACTGTATAGTAATTAACTTTATCTTCGGACTCTGCATATCCAATATAATCCCCATACCTTATATCGATAGATAATTCTTCTAAATGTTTTTTATAAACACTAACTCTAAGATTACCGGGCTCATTATATCTTGCAAGCCCTGATGCATATGAAGAATTTGCAGGTTCAGCAATTTGTACTAAAGCTTTAAACTCAACAGGAGGGAAATATCTTATTTCATCTGGTGACGCTTCCCCATACACATCATCCACATTTGTCTTCTGTCTATCAACACTATACAATACTAAGGTAAAATTTAACCAACCATGTAGCCATTCCATGCCCATTCTTTCTTGAAGACGGAAATCTTCAGAGCCAAAAAATTTATTTACCCTAGTTATTGGTATTTTTTTATCACTCATGTCCTCTTTTTATTTATAAATATCATATAAAGCCTTATATTTATGGTGTAAAAATTTATAAACTTTGGAAGTTAAGATACCTGAAAGAGAAGCGTCGGCAATCCTAGAATCATATTCTGGGGCAAATAACTATATTTTACTCATAAAAGATAAGTGTAAAAGCAAATACTATAAACTTAGTAGAAATCAAGCAGAATATATAATAAAGCATAAAAATTCTGTACCTAAGATTGCAAGAAAGTGGGTAATGATTGACACTTATTATGGAATACAGTTACAAGAAAAAAAATTACTTACAACTACACCTAAACAAATTTGGGTTGAGAAGATTTTAATAGAAAAAAACAAATCCTATCAAATATGGGGTAAGGTGGTAGAAAATGAGGAATTTTATGCTTTTTGGGTTCCAAAATCACAAATAGTCCCAACCACCAATAAAAAAATAGAAGTAGACTATTCTCCTTTTAGTCATCGTCCCCCACTACCACATCAAAAAATAGCAATAGAAAGATTATTAACTAATGAAAAATATATTTTAGCTGATGATATGGGATTAGGTAAAACTACATGTGCTGTTATTTCGTCAATTGTTCAAAAATCTAAAAAAACCTTAATTATATGCCCGGCATCACTTAAACTAAATTGGAAAAAAGAAATTGAAAATTATTTTAAAGGTACAATAGGTATTGTTGAGGGTAAAAATTGGGTTGATGATGATTATATAATTATAAATTATGATATACTAAAGAACTTCCATTCGTTAGACAATGATGAAAAAAGAGATATAATAAATAGTAAATTTGATTTAGTGATTATAGATGAAGCTCATTACATATCTAATTCCAAAGCTCAGCGTACCAAAATAGTTAACCAAATTACCAATAAAATAAAAAGTGTATGGTTGTTGTCCGGTACACCAATGACCTCTCGCCCTATTAATTATTATAATCTCTTAAAAATTGTGGGTAGTAGAGCTACTAATAATTGGGTGGGTTATGTTTTGAGATATTGTTCTGGAAGACAGTTTCGTGGACCTGGAGGGAGGAAAATATGGGATGTAAATGGAGCTTCTAATTTAGATGAACTTAGAGAACGTACTCAAAATAAAGTACTAAGAAGATTAAAGGAAGAAGTTATTGATTTACCAGATAAAATAATAACCCCACTATATCAAGAATTAAAATCAAAAGAATATGAAAAAGAAGTTGGTGAATATATTGATTGGTCCGATGACAATCAAAACCAAGGTATTGCTATCCATCTAGCTAAACTTATGAAAGTAAGACAAATAATAGCAAATGATAAGATAGATATTACATGTGAATTAATAAGCCAAGCTATTGAGCAAGAAAAGAAAGTTATTGTTTTTACTAATTTTACAGCTCCTTTAATGGCAATGCATGAGAAATTTAAAAAGAATTCGGTTGTTCTTCACGGTAGTATGAAAAAAGAAGAAAGACAACAAAGTATTGACGATTTTCAAAATAACCCAGAAATTAAAGTTTTTATAGCTAATTTAAAAGCTGGAGGTGTGGGTATTACCCTAACTGCTGCTGAGGTAGTTATTATGAATGATTTAAGTTTTGTACCTTCGGACCATTCACAAGCAGAAGATAGAGCGTTTAGAATAGGTCAGAAAAAAAACGTATCCATACTCTATCCTATATATGAAAATACCATAGAACAAATAATTTATAACATATTACAAAAGAAAAAAAATATAATAGATACTGTTATGGGAGATAATATGTCTGACAATGATATATTTCAAGAAATATTAAGTGAATTGAAGACATTATAAGATATTTATCGTTATAGAAAAATAACTATTTATAAATAAAGATATGTCAACAATAATAACAACTACCGAAAGAACCAAGCTATATACCCAATTAAAACATCAATTAGGAGCACCTATTATTGGTGTTGAGTTAGAAGACGAAATGTTGGATTCCTTATTAGAACTTTCAGTTTTAGATTACGGGATGTACGTACAAGATTGGCTTATAGAAAATCAGTGGTCATCACTTTATGATATTAGTATAGACGAAGCTGATTTAACTAGAGCGTTTATGACCAGAAGTTTAGATTGGGAAACATCGTTTACTTATGCATACTCAAAAATAGTAGGGTTACAAACTGCGGGGCCTTGGGAACTTAAAAAAGACTTTGTTTCTTTAAGTGCTAATACACAAATATATCAAATTCCAGCAAATAGAGAAATTAATGAAATAATGTGGTATACTAGACCAGAATTAAATGAAATGTTAGTTGACCCATTTTTAGGTGGGTTTGGTGGTCTAGGTGGTATTGGTATGGGCGGTGGCCTTGGTGGTTGGGCTCAAATGGGAATTGTTGGTTCCTACTATATGATGCCAGCTAATGATTTATTATTAAGAATGGCAGATAGAAATATAAAAAATAGACTTATTGGTTCAGAATTAACATATAGAGTTACAGCTGGACCTAATGGTACTAAATTTCTTCATTTATATAATGTTCCTGGTGGAACATTTGATTTCGGAAGTCAAGAAATACATGATTCTAGATGTTGGTACTGGTATTACGATACTAGTAAAGATGGTAGAGACGCTTGTTTAGAAGCAAATTCTGACGTTGTTTTACTACCATCCGATGTTCCCATAGAGGCGATTAAATATGTAGACCTTAATCCCCCAGCTAGAGCATGGATTAGGAGATACTTTACTGCTTTAGCAAAAGAAACTTTAGGTAGGGTAAGAGGTAAATATAGTGGAGCTTTAAAAGTACCAGATAGTGAATTAACTATGGACTATTCTAGTTTACAAACTGAAGGTATAGATGAAAAAGCTAAACTTATAGAAGAATTAACTGGTAGACTGGAGAGACTTAGACAAGATACTATGATGGAAAGAAAAGCTAATGAAGCTGAGAATCTAAATAAGTCATTACAATATCGTCCTTTTCAGGACCCTTATAACGTAATTTAATATGGGATATCCTTATGGTGGTACAGGTTTTTATACAAGAGCCGATTTAACTAGACAAATCTATCAACGATGCCAAACCGTTGCTACATTTTCAGGCTCTTCCAACTGGGGTGACAATTTACGAGTTAACTATTTAAGTGCTGACACATATAACTTTACTGTTTCCGCTACTACAGGAACTACTGTAGTGGTAGGACTTAATCTCCAACCTAGACTTAATGGGTCATCATTACAAATTAGCCCTTATACACTACATTCTGGTAGTGGTACCGATTTAGAAATAGACCTAACCAATGGGGATGTTTTTAGAAGTTCCTCTTCAAGAAGATATAAAGAAAATATACGAAATATGGAGTTAAGCCAACTCAAAAATTTTCTTAAACTTTCAGCAAAGAGATTTACATGGAAAGGTAACCAAAGAGAAGATGTAGGATTAATAGCTGAGGAACTTCATTATTTAGGGTTACAAGATTGGGTTATATATAATGGACCACCGGCCATAGAAACTGTAGAAAGTATTAAATATAAACAACTTAGTGTAGGGTTATTAGAATTAGTTAAAGACCTATATAAGATTGTTGGCAGGGAACCTTTAGAACATATTAAAGAACCTTATGAAACTGTTAAAGATAATTCAGAAAGTGTTAAAGTAATATCTCATAATTATACAACTAACGATATTAAATATATTATAACTAAAGAAAATGAAGTTACGATAACCTTGGACCCGTCACATACTAATAGATTCTATATTAAAGCGATGACACCGACAATCATTAAACCTCATTATGGCCTTATTGATGAAGAATGGGAAGAAATAGCTATGGGAACACAAAGTAGTGTAGAATTACTGTGGGAAGGAACTTCTTGGTATATTTTATCTTCAGACGGTCTCAAGAACTCCTAAGTCAGTTAAGAAATTTTGTGGGTCTTCTCCAACCCTATTCCAAAATACCATTTCTTCGTCACTTAAAGTAAGTATTTCTTCTAAAGTATCTTGGTCCCCTTCTCTTCTAGGTTGTCCATTTATTAATTTACATTGTTTTTTAGTAAAAAATTGTATATCCTCTGGTTTCTTTACTAATAAACTATCTCTTACATCTGGTGAAAATACCACTAATAATGGTTCTATACGTTTATTGAAAACATTTACATATCTCGCGATATTATATTCCCCTTTTAATTCAGGATTATTTTGTATGTCTTCTTCTTTTACTCTATAGCACCTTAATAGGGTTTTAGACGTTCCGTCTTTTAATCTTTTATTCTGTACATCACCATGAGAAACTGCTGTTCCATTATTAACATAGTAAATAGTATCACCTAAACTAACACTTAAATTTTCTTTTAATATTAATTCCATATGTGCCATTTTCGACATAGGGTGACCTGCTTTATTTTTCTTTTTAGAACGCACAATATACTCATCAACAGTTAATTTAACCCTAGATTTATTAGCTATTTTATAGAGTGGTATATCTCTATTATATATTTTATCTATATATTCATAATAATAGTCTACAAATTCTTTTCCTTGTCCTTTTAATAAAAGTGTTAACCCTTTATCTAGAAAATCTGCTATATATTCTGAAAGTGTTTTAGACTTAATAGTATTTCCTGTTAATTTAATCTTTCCTTTATCAGTTAATAAAGCATAATTCTTTCTAGCCACATTAATACAAGCAGGCCATTGTCCATCGGTATCTAATCCCATTTCTCCTCTCATAAATAAATCATTATATTCTGCTACATCTGCTTCAGAACCAAAATACCTTTTATCCTTTATTACTAATTCATTATTACCTAATCCTATATACTCTCTAGCCTCTACATCTGTAGGACAAGAAAAATTTACCCCATCCGTATCCATTACTAAGGGGTCGTAACCTTTTTTAATAAAAAACTTAACCATTTGTCTTAAATACTGTCTAGCGGTACAGGTAACTTTTTCACCCATATCCATATCTCCCCACGGAAAAACGTGTGGTGCTGATAAAGAACCAAACATGGAATTAATAAAAATTTTAATAGGTAATTGTTTTCTACCAAAAGAAGCTGATTTTTTCTTGTCTGTAATTGAGTATTTGGACGCTAAGTTTTTATATTTAATTCTCGTGTCCCTAAAATACTTTAACATTCCTTTCATAGCGTGAGTTATATCACATTTTGGAAATACATCGTGAACTAATTGTATAGAAGGATAAAGTGAACTAAAATCCAACTTAAGAACATTTTCAGAATATCCTGTTTTTACCAATTTAGATAATCCACCAACAAAAGGTCTTTTTTCTTCTTTTATAGGTATTGCTAACCCTTTATGATAAGACCATGCACACATTAACATCTTCCATAATGTAGCGGTACCAATAGTTGACACTCTTTCGTATGTAGTAGGTACCATTGTAGACAATAAAAATGAAGCTTGATTAAATTGTTCATCTACTACCATTGTCTCGTCTAAGTCATCCCCCAAGTATCTATTTATAATTTCTTTACCTGTTATTTTTTTATATGTGTTTGGGTACCTACTTAATAAATCTTTTAATCCGTCCTCACTACATAGTTTGTATTTACCTGTTCTAGGATTAAAATAATATTCTAAATCCTCTTCATATGTCTTATAAATTTTATCTCCGGGCACATATACACGATTATTTTTATTTGCTCCTACAAATTCTGTTATGTACTTTAACCCCCAAGATTTAATATCTGAATTAATTGTTTGGGCTCTTCTAACTGCATGGGCAACATCTACGACATTATACCCCCACATTTGAGTGGAGGCATATTCTTCAATCTCTGCACCTAATTTTAATAGTGAGTCCCTCCTTCTTAATTTTACATTAGGGTTCAAAGTTTTAGACACATCTCTAATATTTAATCCCAATATTTCTGCTCTACGAATAATCCACTCCCAATCAAAAAATGAGGAGTTGTACCCCCCAATAATGGTGGGCCTTAGCTTATCGATATAATCAAAGAAATCTACAATCATTCTTCTTTCACTATCCTCATCATTAGCAAATAATACTTTCTTATTTCCTCTATTATCTGACATACCAATTAGAAAAATTGTTCCATCGTCTGGTCTAAGAGAAGTTGTCTCAATATCAAAAACAAATCTATGAATCTCATCATATTCTAAAAATCCTTTGAAGAGCCTCTTACCTCTTTGTGTTAAATATTGTTCTACAGGTGTTAGAATTATAATAGAATCTCTACTATCTTTATCCCAAGGATTTAAACCTCCTTGTGTAAAAAAAGATACAAGATTTTTATATGCTTTAGTAGTTTTTACTAAATATCTTAATCCGTTTTCTAATCTTTCATTATCTCCTGTCTCCAAAGACTCAATAATAATTCCGTGTTGGGACATAGCTTCTTTTTGTAAAGATTTACTATTCTTATAAAAGTTTTTCTTTCGTAAATCTCCCACCCAACAAAAAGGAATAAATTTATCTTTTTGTATGTATTTGCCTTTAACCGGGTCTTCTTTTATTTTATAAATGGAATTTGTTCTATAGTCGTATTCTACAGCTACTATATATTTTTCAGGGTCTGTGCCTTCTAGGAAGTTTTGTATTTCTTTGGGTGTGAGTTTCATCTTTTACTTTTAACGTTTGTACTATTAGCTTCATGTTATTTACATGAATTTTACTTAACACTACTAAAATATAAAAATAAAAAGTGTGATTGTCAATTAACAATCACAAGAACTATTGACGAAACTATCTGTTATATTAATATATAAATCTTCTCTAACAGGAACAATTAAATCACTACAATCATCTATTAATGATATATTAAATTGCCCTTGATATCTACCCACTTCACTAACATCGCTAGGTTGCCATCTGTAATAGATATAATATTCTATTGGGGAAAGAGCGTCAACATTTGTTTTTGAAACTATGCCTGCAGCTTTATTTAAAATAACAAACACACCATTTTTTGTGTCCTTCATAGAAAAAGAAATAGCTGAGTTTACCAGCTTTTGATAAAAACTATCAAAATCACTTCTACCGTCCTGTATAAGTTGCATTTTCAGGATTGGTTCAGTTGAATTTTTTCTTATAAAGAACTCCATAATTTTAACTTGGGTTAATTATGAAAAATTGTATTTTTCCTTCGGCAGCTAAATCTACATCTCCGTCACCTGAATTGTCTATTCTCACATCGAAATACCCAATATAAGCACCCGTTAACGAAGCCGTTAAATTTGCGTCGGATGGGGAATCATTTTGTATTACTGTTAAGAACACTAATGTGTCCGAACCTTTAACTTTATTATTCCTAACTCTAAAAATAGCTGATGATTGTGATGTAAGAACAGAACCTCCTGCATCATATAACCTAATTGTTCCACTACTTGAGTTTAGGCTTACTTGTTCTGCAGTACTTGCTGATTGTGTTACTGTTCTTCCTGCACCACCCGCGTGAATAAAGTCACCAGCCCAAGTGTCGCCACTTAGACCATCACCACCAAAAGACAAGTCTCTGTCAGTAGATATGTTACCTGAATCAATTGTTGTCCAAACTCCATCTTCATCACCCAAAGTTAGTGCTCCGTCGGCGATATAGGTGTTACCACTAATTACCGCTGAGCCATTTACATCAATTGAATTTAGAATTGATAGTGTTCCTGTACACGCTGAGATATTATTAACACTTAAAGTATTGTATGTTGTAGATGTTACTGTTACAGCTGAAGTTGTTGCTGTATATCCTGTTATTACTGTTCCACCACTTATACATGTACTAGTCGATGCGGTAGATATAAAAGTACATCCACTGAGATAGGTTGTTGTGACTACTGTATCCGCCCCTCTACATAAATTAAGGTCACCTATTATAGTTGTATTTCCTGTTATCACCGTAGGTGTGGCAATATGTAAGGTACCACTACATCCCGATATTTCGGAAACTGTAAGAGTTGTTGTAACTGCTGTAGTTCCTGTATTAGCTGAGGTAGCCCCTGTCCAATTCTCGTCGGTTTTAACACAACACAGATTTAAATTACCACATATATCTACATTATTACTAATAGATAATGTTCCTGTACAAGCTGAAATTTTACTAACGTATAGTGTTGGTACTGTTGTAGCTGTAGTTCCTGTCATCCCTGAGGTAATAACTGGTGGACAACCACACATGTTTAAATCACCACACATTGTAGTGGTACCACTTAATGTCATTCCTCCGCTAACTGTAATTCCTCCGTTAAATGTAACAGGACAACTAAAAGTACTAGTTGCATTTACTAATAATGTGTTAACACATGTCGTCCCTAAAACAGTATTAGCAACTACTGTATGGTCTGTTCCTACCCACACATTCCCACTAACATCTACACTTTGTTGGAAGTTATACCCTGTAGCTACGGTTAAGTTTTCTTCTAAATACGGTACTCTTAATAAGCTACCTGCTGCATTTATAACACTTAAATGTTCATTAGTGAACGGTGCTGCAGTGTCCGCACCCGCAAATAATGAAATATACCCTGAAGGTGGGGTTGTGATTGTTGATTTATTCTCTAAGTTAATTCTAAGTTTTGCCGACATGTTTTTATTCTTTATTAGTTATTTTATTCATTTTATTATACTCTATATTACGTAATGGAGACGACTACCGCCTCACCATCCAAGTTTATCTGCCCATTTATAATCCATTCATCCGCATGTATAACTTGCATGTTCGTCTTAATGCAATAAATATCATTCCAATCAACAGGAGATGGGTGTGCACCCATGGTTAACATATCCTCTAGTCGTTTGAGTCCCCCTTGTACCTGACAGCTATTGTTAATGTTAATGTGAGTTGCAAAACTCGTTTCCCCACTAAAATTAACCCAACTAAAAAACGTGGTAGGTAATGGCACGTCACCACCCTTCCAATTTTCTATTATATTTTTACATTTACAACCCATTATCTTTTATTTATAATAATTTCCATATATGACCATTTTTGAATCTATTTCATCATTTATCTTACTAATAACTATTTTGATGACATCATTTGGCCCCGCACAAAACGGGAAAGTAACAGTTTTTTCTGCTCCATGACCCATTTCACCATATATATACATCGAATAGCTTGCAATATTGTCAATAAGTGCGTTTGTAAATTTAACTCCTGACCAACCTCCTGCAGATAAATAATGGTCCAATCTATCAACAGCTAATGTAAGTACCTGATTCTCAGTATACCCTGAGGTTGGGACATTATTAATCTTACAAAAGTCTTCTACGAGCCCTGTTTCTCTACACATAATGTCAAACTCTAAAGAAATGTCTAAAGAATCCCCTTCAGTTAAATATAATACCTGACCTGGTCTACACGCATTAAAATTACAACTACAATCTAGTAAATTATATCTATCTTTATCTACTAAATAATTGTGTATTATTTCATCATTAGTTAATGGTTCTAAATAATATCTCATTTGAGATATTCCTCCATCAAAAGTGCCTGCAAAATTCTTTTCTATTAATAACCCTAAATCTTTATTATCTTGGTGGTATGGGTAACAAGTATCTCCAGATATAAAAGTTAAGCTTTCTATGAGTCCTTGTGACCCTCCACCCCACGACATATTATATGGTACTCCCACCTGTAATTCTGGCTCCGTATTTAATCTTCTAGGGATAATCTCTTCAAAGTCAGGAACCTCCAAAACTGGTCGTCCATTAACAAATAATGTTAAAGTTCCTCTTCTAAAATTAATTTCGTCTAACCATTTTTTATTAAAATTTATTACTGTTTTTTCTTTTATGTGTGCTGTTATAGCTGCAGTACTAGGTGTAACGATTTCTCTTAAATCATTGACACCACCATAATTTTCTAAATCACAACCCTCATAACAATAGTCTCTTTGGAATCTTGCTGTGATTTCTAACCATGGTTCTTTAGCTATATGGGTACTTCCAGTTAATCCACAAATTGATTTAGAAGTGTATTTTTCACTAATTGTATATCCTGTAGTGTAGGTGTATCCTGTAATACACGTACCTGTCATTATACAACTTCCAGTGTAGTATATTGCTCTATAACCTAACTTATAATCTGGAGTTAATCGCAGGCCAAAAGCGTTACTCATTGAATCTATTATATTAGGATATGTCCATTTTTCATAGAGTGTTTTCTTATTATTACATCCGTCTACTACTATTACTTTTTTACTTTTTTGTATCGGTAGGGTCCCACCAGAACAGGAATACTCCATATTATCACATGTTGTTACACCCGATTCCCCAGAAAATACATTCCAAAACTTATTCTCTGCTCTAGTTCCCATATACCAGAAAAATCCAGCATTATTAGGGTATTTGGCGTTTAAAGTATTTTCATAACCAGGACATATTTCTGGATGCTGTCTTACTTTAAGTAAACAATCAACAGTCCATCCACACTCAGTTCTTGCTGGAAGAGCTTCATATTCATAATCATATAATTTAAAGAATCCTTGATAGAATCCGCCATCAAGTTCTTGGTATTGTCCTGCACATGACCCTGTCACACTCACTATATTATAATTGTATGGGTTTTTAGTGTATCCTGTTACCGCATGCATTTTGAATCTTTTATCATAATGAAGCGGATTGTGTTTATATTGTGATGGCAAAGTTTCCCATAATTTAAGTGATTCTATTCCACAAGGTGTCTTCCAATACCCTAGTTGTACCGAAGTAGAAGCTGTAAAAATAGCACCGAAAGGAGTTGAAGCTGAACTAGTTATCGAAGCGTTACTTAATGTAAATTTATACGCAGTCCCTCCAGTAAAGAAACAACAGGTAACATATTTCATATCCTCACAATTAAATCCACTAAGATTATTATTAGTAGTTTTTGCTGTATATGAAACAGTTGGTACTCCATTAACTAAAGTGTTTGGGTATTCACATCCTGTATCACAGTTTGGTGGGTTGGTAATATTAGGTGACCAGGTTACTGGCCAGAAATTAACCGTATTCTCGAGTGTTATTCCTGTAACAGTACCTACAAAGGTGGTGTTTGCGGTAAATGAAACTTTACAAAAATCACAGATTGTAGGGTCGTCTTTCATATACCTCACCAATCCGTTATCGGTTCCTGTTAGCCCTATACCACACACAGCTTCTACAAATTTTGTATAACCACTATAATCTCTAGTTTCACATTTTATACATCTACACAACGCATCATGTTCATTAGGTCTTGCCTTATCCCAATAAGATAAACTTAATAAAGTATTTGCAGAATAATATTTATTACACGCAAGATTAAAAGATTGTGTACATCCTGTTCTATTCAAATCAAACCATGCTCCTAATCTATTAGAGGAAAAGGCTGTACCTGTTTTTAGAGAACTTTCATTCCCCAGGACTCCTATAGGGGATTTTGAGTATATTACCTCCATATTATAGTCCTTTTCATCAGACGCTAAAAAGAAATCATAGTATGAGCTATAATTAATATGTGCATCTAATTTATTAAAAAAATAGTTATTTAAATTTTGTGGTCCCATTATACATAAATACTTCTTGAATTACTTAATATTTATAGTAAAACAACTATTATGGTTAATGAAGAAACAAAATGTGATTGTAGCAAAATACACCCAGATATGTCTCATGATGATTGGGTAGACCAAAATCCTGAAATGGTAGAGGCTGGAGAAGATGAGGAATTAGAAGAACTTGTAGACTATGATGGGTCTATACTAAGTTCCAAGGTCCCTAATAATTTTACTAAAGCAACTAAAGTTAGTAGAAGTACTAGTGATGATGTAGAGAAAGCTTCACATATGAAATCACGTAATTTTTACTATAAAAGATTTTGGGCTGAAGGATATATGGGAGCTGGTCTTGGGGATAATGAGGAAACTGATACTTTAACTGGTGATGAAACTATAGAGATGTTTACCGATGAAGAAGAAGGTTATGGTCTTTCATTATCTAAAGCAATTGAAAAAGCAGAGGAAAAAGGTAAGATTGTTAAGGGTTCTCAGAAACAACTAGACTCACCTAAAATGAGAATTACTGAAAAAGAAAAAATAAAAAAAATTGTAGAGAAATTATTAAGTAATAAAGATTCGGATATTAGTGTTTCTGATAAAGAACAAGAACTACATGATGGTGGTGAAATAGACCCAATCATAAAAAGAAAGTTCAAGAGTCTTATCAAATCAATTAACTCTACATCTAATCTGAGCGTAGATGAAGTTATAAAAAATTTATTAAGTAATGCCGGATAAGTCTTTAAATGGGAAAACTTTCAAAGTCTCTGATAAAGTCATTGAAAAAATTAAACTGTCTTTAAATGCGTTTGATGGTCCTAGGACTACAGAAGGATATGAGAGAGCAAAAAATATTATTAATGACCCTATTATTAGTCTAGCTTTATTAAAAAAAATAAACCATTTTTTTAGAAATGCAGATAAAGATAGTTGGTCTTATAAATTAACAGGTGGGGACTTAGGAAAAAAATTCTTTTCTATTCTTGAGGATAAGGTTAGAGACGGAGAAAATTCTAGTAAGAAAGCTAGGTCCAGAAGTGGAATGGAAAATATTTATAAAGATGAACACACTAAAGATGGTTTAGGGAACCCAACGTATGTTAATGTTCCAGGACCACCTAAAGTAGGTGAATTAAAAGAAGAAATAAAAAGAATAAAAAAATTAATAAACTTAAATTAAATTAAATTATTATGGCAACTAACGAACCAAGTGCAGCTCAACGAATGAGCGAAATGGCAGAAGCTGAAAGAAAAAAAGCTTTTGCTCGTAATGAATATAACCCTGCAAAAGAGGATGATGGGTACGATGTTAATCACCCAAACGCCAATTCTGATGGGGACGATAAAGGTAGAGGCACAGCTTCTTATTTAGGAGTACATGGAGATGCTGGTACACAAACAGACCAAAAACTTAGAAAAGACTTAATTAAAGGTAACCTTTACAACTCTAAAAATGAGTACTACTCTAATACTCCTGGTGATGAGGCAGGTAGTAGTGGAACTATAGAGTTAACTCCTTAATTAAAAGAGAAAATGAAGCTTTACAACTCATTAAAAGGTCTTATATTAGAAGCGGCAAACCGGGTGGAGATTGAAGAGGCCATTAAGGGTAGGAATGTTGTGTCAATATATTATGCTGGAGATACTACGTTAAACCCTGGTTGGAGAACTATAGAACCAGTATGTGATGGAATGAGTAGAACAAAAGTAGGCACTGGTAATTTGGTGGTAAGAGCATGGCAACGAGAAGGAGCAACAGATAGACCTAGAACAATGCCGGGTTGGAGACTGTTTAGAGCTGACAGAATTACAACTTGGAATCCTACTCTGGATACTTTTGAGGAACCTAGGCCAAATTTTAATCCTGTAGGGGATAAAACATTAAGAAATAATGCGTGTTTTGTAATTGCAGACTTCAAAACCGCACCAGAAACAATAGTATAGAAAATGGCAGATTTAACATCTTTAGAAACATCTTTATTAGCAGCAAAACAATTCATGAATCATGAAAAAATGCAAGTAAATGGTAAAGGAAATACAATGACTCAACCTACGAGACCACTACAAGAGGTTGCGAGTGCTCCGGTACAATTTCCACAAAATACACCAATGCCTAACACCCCTCCACCGAGTCCATCACTTTCTAACTTAAAGCCTCATTCTACTATAACCGAAGAATCTATTAGACAATCTAATCTTCCTCCAGCCATAAAAGAAGCGATGATAAAACACCCTATACCAGATATTCAAACAGGAGCTGATTTAAATCCCGACTTCATAGATAAAGTAGCCCAAAAAATGAATGATAGCGACTACACTATACAAGGCATGAGAAATACAGCAAACTCAACACTACAACAACCATTGACGGAATCTACACCTCAAATTAAAAAATCTCCTATACCATCACCTACTAGAACTCTAGAGTCGAGCGATTTAAAAAATGAAATCAAAACTCTTATATCTGAAAGTCTTGACGAATTAATAGAAAATAAAATTAATAAGGTATTGATGGAATCTAAAAATGTAAAAGAAAATATACATTTTAGAGTGGGTAACAAAATATTCACAGGAAAAATTTCAAAAGTTAAAACATTAAAAAGTTAAAGGTTGACATACCAATCATTTTTAGGTACAATTTACTTAAATAAAAACTTAATATGTCAAAAATTAATGTACTAGTAATCCCGAGTGATAGGACTGGGGTTTCAAAATTCCGTTCCGTAGACCCACATCTATATCTTCAAAAAATGTATCCTGATGACTTTTGGGTTGATATCGATTATGAACCAAAACTTGACGATGAAAACTTTCTTAAAAAATATCAAATAATCCATTATCATAGAAGTTTATCGCCAGATTATAATAAGTCTTTGGACTCTCTTCCCCTAATTCAAAAATTAGGTATTATAGATATAATGGATTTAGACGATTATTGGTTACCTAATAGAGAACATCCCGCCTATATGTTAATTAAACAAAATGGTATGGATAAAATGATATTAAAAAATTTACAAGCTGCGGGCCATGTAGTTACCACCACACCTATTTTTGCAGCAGAAATTAAACCTCATTGTGATAAAGTATTTGTTTTACCTAACGCGGTAGACCCCACTGAAAAACAGTTTACTCCTAATTATGAAAAGTCTGATAAAGTTCGTGTAGGGTGGCTAGGAGGTTCTTCTCACATGGCAGACTTAGAGCTACTTAATGGTATAATTGGTAAATTAGGTCCTACCGCATCTAAATCACAATTTGTTTTATGTGGTTTTGATACTAGAGGTAGTGTTACCATGATTAACCAAGAAACCAAAGAACAAACAAATAGAGCTATCACCCCTAAAGAATCTGTTTGGTTTAAGTATGAACAGATTTTTACGGATGGGTACAACACAGTGGACGAAAATTACAAAAAGTATTTAATGGAATTCAAAAGAGATGAATATACTGAGGACTTTAACGATTTAAATTATAGAAGAGTGTGGACAAGACCTATTACAACCTACGCTGAAAATTATAATCGTTTTGATATTAGTTTAGCTCCACTAAAACATCATACATTTAACAGAGTAAAATCACAGTTAAAGGTGATAGAAGCTGGGTTCCATAAAAAAGCATTAATTGCTCAAAATTACGGGCCTTATCAAATAGACTGTGTTAATGCTAGGGAACGTGGTGGAACTATTAATGATAAAGGAAATGCCTTGTTAGTAGATAAAGTTAAAAATCATAAGTTGTGGGGGAAATACACTAAATTATTAATTAATAACCCAGATTTAAGGAAACAGTTAGGTGAAAATTTATATAGGGATGTACAACCTTATCACATTAAAAATGTAACAGCTAAAAGAGCTGAGATTTACAAAGAATTAGTTAGACAAAAAAATAAATAATTATGTCTCAAGATAATAAATTACCAGAATGGTTCGATGGTGAACTTTATGAAAAAGGAGATGTGGTTACTAATCGATTCTCAGGTGAAGAATACACCTTAACCTCCGAAGAATTATCTATGTATGATTTTATAATGGGAGCACAAATAATTTTAGAAATGGGTATGAACAACCAATCCCAAACTATTTTAGATATGAGAAAAGGATTAGAATGGTTCAGAGAAAATAATAACGAGGCCTATATGGTCTTACTAGATTAAAAATTTAAAAAAATGACAGTAGAAATTAATATAATAGAAAATGGACCTATATTGGTCAAAGGAAAAACTACCGTAACAAAAGGTGGTGAAAAAGTAGTAGTTAGTGAAAATTATGCATTATGTAGATGTGGGCAATCCCACAATCAACCAATGTGTGATGGAACACATAAATCATGTAATTTTAAAGGATAAAAATATGTACTATCAAGCAATCGTAGCATTTGAAACAGGAGTTATCGACGGTAACGGTAATCCAAAGATTAAAAAATTTAAATATGTTGTAGAGTCTGAATCGGTTTTTGAAGCAAATAAAAGACTTGCACATTATCTATCTGAAGACACTAGAGATTCAGAAATCATATCGGTGGTTAAAGCCCCGTATGAAGATATTTTACACCCAGAACTAACACCAAATTATTATAAACAATGATTGACAATATAAACAAATTATTATTTTTAGATATAGAAACTGTTGGTGCTTATAAAGACCTAGATGAATTATATCGTGAAGACAAACAACTTAGCAAAGTATGGGATGATAGTGGTTATGAGTATTTTAAAAGACACTACCCTGAAGATTCGGAATTATCAAGTACTGATGTGTTTAGTAAACGTGCAGGTCTATTATCTGAGTTTGGAAAAATAGTTTGTATATCTGTTGGATTTGTTTTGGAAGATGGAGAAATTAAGTTGGATAGTTTTACTGGTGGTGAAGAAGAGATTCTAACAAAATGTTCTAGTCTTTTAAATAGAGTGGACAAATTAGGATTTCTTATTTGTGGTCATAATGTAAAAAACTTTGACCTGCCATATATTGGAAAAAGAATGTTAATAAATAATATTACAGTTCCTAATATTATACCTAACTATAAAATAAAACCTTGGGAATCTAGAGTTCTAGATACTAAAGAGGTTTGGAACTTTAATTCCTATAGGGGACTGTCCTCTCTAGAATTAGTGTGTGCATCTCTAGGGATACCAAACCCTAAAGATAATGAAGTAACGGGGGCAAATCTCCACTCTTTTTACTACACTGAAGGAGATATAGAAAAGATTAAAGACTATTGTGAGAAAGATGTTAAATCTTTAATAAATTTTGTACAAAAAATAAAATAATATGATAGAAGGATTAATGGGTAAAATAAAAAAACTACAAACATTGGCTAGTGTAAGTCCTGATAGCATGATGAAAGAAGTAATGGATATTCAAAACGATGCAAACCTTTTAAAGGATTTAGAAAAATTACAAATGGAGGACCTTGCCCCAGAACCGCAAAAAATACCAGTTAAATTTATAAATAAAAGCAATCATCCAGACCCAGCCTTTCAACATAAAGATGATAGTGGTTTTGACTTTAGAGCAAATATACCAAGAGACACATTAACATTAAAACCTATGGCGCGACTAGCGGTTCCTACCGGCCTATACTTTGAGTTACCCGAGCATTATGAATTACAAGTAAGACCAAGAAGTGGTTTAGCTTATAATCACGGTATAACAGTACTTAATACTCCAGGTACTGTAGATAGAGGATATAGAGGAGAGATTAAAATCATTTTAATTAATTTAGGTCAAGAAAATTTTGTCATCAATGATGGCGATAGAATAGCACAAGGAGTAATAAACGGCATATTATCACAATATTGGTCTGATTTCATTAAAGTTAATGAGATTTCTGAAACTGAACGTTCTGATAATGGTTTTGGTAGTACAGGTAAAAAATAATGAAAAACATATTAATAACTGGTGGACTAGGTTTTATTGGGGCGGCCTTAACAAAAAGATTACATAATAAGTACCCTGAGTATAAATTAATTATTGTTGATAATAATAAAGACCAACATAGATTAGATGAAATAAAAAAAAGTATAAAACTTTATTCATATGATATATGTGACCAAAGACTTATAGATAAATTATTTGACCTATATGCTTTTGATGGTGTTTTTCATTTGGCTTCAAGAAAACCTAAAGTAAATGAAGAATATAAAGAAACTCAATTTATAAAAACTAATATTGTAGGAACTTCAATTATACTAAATAATTGTGTTAAACATAAAAGTAGAATATTATATACATCTAATACTGAAGTATATGGTAGTTTAGATATGGATAAACGTACCCATTTATATGAAACCAATTGTTATCATCCATCAACTCCTTATGCTGCATCTAAAGCTGCTGCAGACCACCTTATAACATCTTATCATGAAAAATACGGTTTAGATACTTTAATAACTAATATATCTAATACCTATGGTCCAGACCAAGACAATGAAGATTTTGTTTATATTATTATAAATTGTTTATTAAATAATAAATCTGTTCCTGTTTATGGAACCGGTGAAAATGTAAGAGATTGGGTTTATGTTGATGATGTGATTGATATGTTAGATTTAGCTTATCATAAAGGAATATCTGGAGAAAATTATAATGCGGGAGGTGGAGAGCTTAACGAGTTTACTAATATTGAATTAATAAATCAAATTAGTAGAGGTATAACTAATATTTTAAATGGTGAGCCTTCTCAGCATAGATTAATTAATCACCTTTCAGATATTGGTGGTCATGATTTAAGACATTCGGTTAATTACGATAAAAGTATTCTTAGGTTACGTTGGAAACCTAAAACCCATATCGAAATGGGTATAAATGAAACTATAAAATGGCATATGAATAAAGATGGGATTAACAATAGCATTTAGCACAAAAGAAATAGATAATAAATTTATATCTCATCTAAAAGAAAGTTGTGGTGTAAAGGATGTTCAAATTTTACCGTATGAGAATAAAGGAACTATGTCTCTCACTCAGGTTTATAATAAAGCCTTGGAAGACTCTACCTCTGATATTATTGTGTTTACCCATGACGATGTAATATTAGGTAAAAATAATTGGGGCAAAAAACTAATCAAACAATACACTAATTCTGATTTTGGTTTGTTAGGTGTAGCTGGTACCACTAATATGGCATCTACAGGAAGATGGTGGGAGGACACCTCTAAAATGATTGGTAGGGTAAGTCATTCCCATGAAGGTAATACATGGACAAACAACTATAGTAATACTTTTCCTGGTAAAATTTTAGAAGTGTGTTGTTTAGATGGTGTATTTTTTTCATGCCATAAAAAAAGAATAAAAAATAGTTTCGATGAGAATATTAATGGTTTTCACTTTTATGATGTAGATTTTAGTTTTGGCAACCACCTACATGATGTAAAATGTGGTGTTATTTTCGATGTTAAACTAACACATAAATCTATTGGTCAAACCAACGATGAATGGGAAAGTCATAGAATAGACTTTGTTGAGAAGTACTCTTTTATGCCTAATACTGACAAACCTTGTTTACCGTACAGTATCCAACCTACTATAATTTATAGGGATAAACTAATAAAGATAAAAAACCCACCAAAGGTTAGCATAATAATTCCTACTATTGATAATATAGATATGTTGTTTAGATGTGTGGATTCACTGTTAGAAAAAAGTAATTACAAGAATATTGAAATATTAATTGCGGATACTGGGAGTAGCGAGGAAAATCTAGAGGAGATGAAAAATAGATACCCTCAAGATTTTATTAAGATACTTGAGTACGATTATTATCATTTTGCAGAGATTAATAATGACGTAGTCAATAACCATGTTAGTCCTGACACTGAACTTCTACTATTCTCCAATAATGATATTGAGTTAATAAATGATGCTATAAGTGAAATGGTTAGTCTCTGGAGTAAAAATAAAAGACGTTGTGGGACTGTAGGTGCAAGACTACACTTTGAAGATAATACTCTACAACATGCTGGAATGTTTCTTTTTGGTAGAAGAGAGGGTGAAAATATAAATTTAGGTCTTACACATCATGGTCATCGGTCACCCTACACTTATCCTTTTGATAATGTGACAGGAACAATAGGCAATACTGCCGCTTTTGTTCTAATAAGTAAATCTCTGTTTAAGGATGTAGGAATGTTTAATGAAGAGTATATGGAATGTTTAGAAGATGTAGAATTAAACCTAGCTTGTGCAGCTAAAGGAAGATTGAATTGTTTTGCGGGTAACGCTGTAGGATATCATTATGAAAGTATAACAAGAAAGACGGATGGTAAATTAAACCCCCAAGACTGGCAAAAATTGGTGGCTTACATTAGAAGTAATCCCAAATTAACTAACTTAATAAAAATAATAAACTAATATGAAAATAGGAATATCTTATAATTTATTTGATGGTGAAGAACTACTAGAAAGTTCTATTAAAAGTATTCGAGATAATGTAGAATATATAAGTGTGGTATACCAAACCACATCTAACTTCGGTAATCAATGTGGTAAAGAACTAGTACCTCTTTTAACTACATTAAAAGAAAAAGGATTAATAGACGAATTGTATTTCTATAAACCTATCTTACGAGGTGGGGGACATTTTAACGAAATAACAAAAAGAAATATCGGATTATCTTTATCTGAACGTAATGGATGTACTCATCATATGGCAATGGATTCCGACGAATTTTACACTTCAACACAATTTTTCAATATGAAAAACATATTGAAAGAAGGTAACTATGATTCAAGTGCATGTCAAATGGTAACCTACTATAAGGAACCAATTTATAGATTAGAACCTAAAGAAGAATATTACGTGTCCTTACTTTTTAAAATTAACCCAGGGAGGGCTTATAAAATTAATTGCCCATTTCCTGTTTTAGTAGACCCGACTAGGAGAATGGAGGGTGGTACTTGTAAGATTTTTAAAAGAGAAGAAATTGAAATGCACCATATGAGTTATGTTAGAAAAAATATTAAAACTAAATTAACCAATTCCTCTGCCTCCCCAAACTTTAGAGATATTGATAGGATAGTTAATTATTATAATTCCTGGAAATACCCAAAACAAGGTTTAATGGGTGGTTCTCCAGATAAATTTTACGATATAGTAAAAGAAGAAAAACTATTTGACTCATGGGAATAATAAATGATTTTTTTGATAAAATTTATTGTGTTAATCTAGATGAACGGGTTGACCGATGGGAACAAGCCCAAAAAGAATTTACCAAACTAGGAATAAATGATGTTACTAGGTTTTCTGCTGTTAAACATGAAAATGGTGCTATAGGATGTAGAGAGAGTCATCTAGGGATTATTAGAGAGGCAAAAGAGTTAGGATTAGACAATGTATTAATCTTTGAAGACGATTTATTAGTTTTAGATGAACATGTAGATAAAATACATTTAGCCTTAAAAGATTTAGAGACTGTAGACTGGGATTTATTTTATTTTGGTGCAACAGTAGACCCTAATGTTGGGCAACTTCAAAGAGTTACGGAGTACTTAGTAAGAACCAACTGGGCATATACAACACATGCTTACGCAGTTCCATCCAGACTATTTGATTATATTTTAAGTGAAGGACCTAACCATGGAATAATTGATGTATTTTTATGTACAACAATTGTACCTAGAGGAAAAACTTTTATTATGAATCCACTTTTATGTATACAACAAGAGAGTTATAGTGACATAGAAAAGCATGACGCGGATTACTGGTGGATGATTAAGTTTTTCAATAACGTATTAAATAAAGAAAAAAAATAATGGCATATAATCACGAAAAAGGAACATGTTGGTACAATGAAAAGACTTGTTGTTATATTGGAATACCTAAAACCGCTTCCACAACTATGAGAAGAGTTTTTAGTTTAGAGTCGGTGGACAACTATTATCAACCAGAAAACGTTAACATAAAAAAGTTGGATTTAATTACTATTTTTAGAAATCCTTTAGATAGGCTCGTATCAGCTTATAATGAAGTAGTTACGAGAGGTGGTCATCCTGTTGAAGGTGAAGGAATAAGAAAAGCTTCTTTTTGGAAGATGCCTGAGAGTAAAGAAAGATTTATTACATTTTTAGATGATATAGAAAAAGAATTTTTTGATTCTCATGTTGAAGAGCAGCTATTCTATATGACTAATGAAAATGATGAACTGTTACCTTTTACTCACATATTGGATTTTAATAATTTAGATGACCAGTTCATCAATGTCCTAGGTTTACGGACCACTGAAAACCCAGACTATTTTTTAAAGCATGACGGGATGGTACAAATAAGAGTTCATCAACGAAGTAAAGACTCGGATAGAGAAAGAACTAATAATTATTTAGATGATACACTTATAGAGAGAATTAAAAAAATATACTATAGAGATTTTGAGTTCTTTAATCTTCTAACTAAGCCAAAACCAACACCTAAACTCTTTAATAGTAATTTAAAATGGTAACGTCTAATTTAATCGGTGGCCTAGGAAACTATCTATTTCAAATTGCAACTGCATATTCGTTAGCGGTGGATAATAATGATAGTATTGTTTATGACCCAGAAAAAACTGTTGTAGTGCATAACCATATTAGTACATATATGAATAATATACTTTATAATGTGCCTTTTGGTTCTGTTTTGGTGGAAAATGAATATCAGGAACCACACTTTAACTATTCTCCGATTGAGTACAAGCCTAATCTCAACCTAAGTGGATACTACCAAAGTGAGAAATATTTTTTACATAATAGAGATAAGATATTAGAATTATTTTCATTTGGTGAGTCAGTTAATAAATTGGTTAAGGACAAATATAATAACATTTTAAATATTAAAACTTGTGCTATCCATGTAAGAAGAGGCAATTATTTAATGTTACCTAATCATCATCCGGTATGTTCATTTGATTATTATCAACGTGCAATTACAGTAATGCCAAAAGATTGTGAATTTATAGTCTTTTCTGATGACTTAGAATGGTGTAAGAATAATTTTAGTAATATAGATAGAAAATTTCACTATATAGAAGATAATGTAGATTATGTAGATTTACTATTAATGTCTAAATGTGATAATAATATTATTGCAAATTCTAGTTTTTCGTGGTGGGGGGCTTGGTTAAACCAAAACCCAAACAAATTAATAATAAGTCCAAATAAATGGTTTGGTACTTCTATTAACCATAACACTGATAACTTAATACCAACAACATGGGTAAAACTATAAGAGCAAAAACATATGGATGTTTAGAACCAGAGTTATACTTTCATAAAAGTGTTAGTATCTCATCTGATACCACAGAACGCGACCCTACTGCAGAATTTAAAGTATTATTGCAATTAGAGCCCCCAAGTATTATAGATTTAACAATACCAATAATTCAAAACCAATATCATTTTGATTTAATTTTAGCATGGAAGCAAGAAGTGTTAGATGGTTGTGAAAATAGTGCATTTCTACCTTTTGGTTCGTGTTGGATTGATGATAAAGACCATGGGGTTCATAAAAAAACTAAATTAGTTTCTATCATTGCGTCCCAAAAAAATATAACTATTGGGCATCAATTACGTCACGCTATTATAGCAAGAGATAAAACATTAGACTTATATGGTAGGGGCTATAATGCTATTGATAATAAAATAACCGCTTTAAAAGATTATATGTTTTCTGTCATAATAGAGAATTCTACAACTAAAAATTACTTTAGTGAGAAAACAATAGATTGTTTAATTACCGGCACAGTTCCTGTTTTTTGGGGTTGTGAAAATATTTCGGATTTCTTTGATACAAGAGGTTTTATATTTTTTGATAGTGTAAAAGAGTATAAACAAATTAGAGACTCACTAACTAAAGAAAAATATCTTGAGATGTTACCTTATATTGAGAAGAACTATACTCTATCATTAAATTATATTAAATTTGCTAAACGAGTAGAAACAGAAATTGATAAAAGAATATGAAAGAAAAGGTATTAGTAATAATGGGACAACATAGAAGCGGTACCTCTGTTTTATCTGGATGCTTAAAAATATTAGGTAGTTATCTAGGTGTAGATTATCAATCAGAAAAAGACCAGTATAACGAAAAAGGATATTTTGAAGGAAAATGGACAGACCACGTTAACAATACCATCTTAAATAAGATAGGCATGGAATGGAATAATGCAATAGAGTTACCTAATAACTGGTACAATCACTCTAAGTTGGAGGAATTATATGGTGTGGTAAGAAACCATATACTTAAAGATTTAGAAAACAAACCAGAAGGAAGTTTCTATACGATAAAAGACCCTCGTATTTCATTAATTTTACCTTTTTATATTAGAGTGTTCACACAGTTAAATCTTGACCCTAAATTTATATTTTCCGACAGAGAAAACGCTGAAATGACAGAATCGTTAGTTAAGAGAGACAATTTAAATCCTGATTCTCTTGATACTTTATTTAATTATCACAGACATTATTGTAAGAAGTATATTGGTGATGAAGACATAATCTGGACTAATACCTTCAAAAATATATTATATAAACCCATTAATTTTTTAAAATATATTATAAATAAATTTGACTTGCCTGATAATATAAATAAAACAACCAAAAAAGAGATATTAGAATTTATAGATAAAAAATTAAAACATAATCATAGTAAAAGTAATGTTAAGGTTATATGCACTTACTTCGGTCATAGAAGAACTAATATTGTTTACGGACATAGTGAAACTCATAGCGGAGAAATACCAAAACATTCAGGTGTAGAACACACTATTAACTTTATTAAAGATTTAATAGAAAATGAAAGAGCTGTTGATTCCGGTGTCTTTATGGATACTATATTTGTTAACCATAATGTAAGTGAAATAACGAAAGATAAAGAAGCTAAAAAATTTTTAAAAGAAATAGATGGAACGCCGACTAGAAATGGCGTTATTAAAGTTCTAAATAGGCCATGGAATAATGGTATTGGTGGTGGTTTTGGCTCATTTAATTATGTTTATCAAAAACATAAAAAAGATTATGAATATTGGTTTTTTACCGAAGATAATGTAATTCAAACAAAAGATAACTATTTTAAACAATCCATAACTCAACTAGATAATAATGATAGAGTAGGTTACATATGTGGATATAGACACACTAGCTTAAAACAAAACACCCACACAAAAGCACATTGTCACGGTGGTTGTGGTGCTACCCATATTACCCATTTAAATAAAGTAAATGGACATCATGGCTCCTTATCTTATTACCCAGAACCATATAGTGAGAAAATGTTAGAAAATATTAATGATATGGAGGCATTTGGTAGTCATGCTTGGGCATGGTACAGTGGTTTTGAGGACCAAGGTGAGGTAGGTTTCACCTATTCATTTATTGAATCTGGTTTACTCCTACAAGATATACAGATGGAGGATAAATTTTGTTGTTACTATGGAGACTGTTACTAATGATTTCAATTTGTATACCAACATATAATCGTAAAGGAGATGAACATGATGAGACCTACAATAATCTCACTATGTTAGTTGATTTATTTAAAAGTATTGAGAGTCAAACGTATACTAATTATGAAGTTATAGTTTCAGACCACTCTATAGATGGTAGTATTAAAGAGGTTTGTGATGTTTGGATTGATAAAATTAATATAAAATATTTCTTAAATAGTAAAAACCATGGTAGTTGTGAAGCCAATCTTAATTATGCAATAACTAAGTCCATTGGAGACTACATAAAACCTATGTTACAGGATGATTATTTTAGTTCACCAGAGTCTCTAATGATTTTAGTTAACACATTAAAAAATAATAAGAATAAATGGATAGCTTGTGGTTGTTTACACATTAACGAAAATGACCCTACACCATTTAATCCCCACCCACCTAGATTAAATGACCCACGACAGTTATTAAATGGTATAAATCTTATTGGGAGTCCAGTGGTTGTGATGTATAAAAAAGAAATGGATTTATTGTTTGACCATAACTTAATTTGGTTAATGGATGTTGAGTTTTATTATAGGGCTCTCAAAAACTATGGACCACCTATTCTTATAGATGATATGTTATTAGTAACACGATTAAGAAAAGATGGAATAACCAATACAATGATAACCCAAGATATTATTGATGAAGAGACTAACTACTGTAACCGTAAAAATCTTGATGGGGTAAAGATTAACTTAGACGAATACCCATCGATGAACAATAGAATTAAAAAATTTAAGAGTAAAAACTTTATTTCGTCTAAAAAATAGAGTATGATTATAATGAAAAAAAGTAAGAATTCGTGAAAAGAGAACAAATTAATTTATTTAAAGTAAGGATGTCAAAAGAGGCTGCAATCGACGCTTCTAAAATTTTAAATTCTGGGTACATTGGACAAGGTCCTGTAGTCGACGAATTTGAAGAAAAATTAAAAGAAAGGTTTAAAACTGATTATGTTGTAACAACGAACGCTGCAACTTCTGCAGAACACTTAGCTATTCATATGTTGAAAACCCCTAACACTATAAGAAAAGATGTGCAGGAATATGGTTATGGTGTTCAATCATATTGGCCTGGTATTGAAGAAGGTGATGAAGTACTTGCAACCCCACTAACTTGTACCGCTACTAATTTTCCAATCTTAGCTAATGGTATGAAAATTAAATGGGTGGATGTAGATGAAAAAACCTTAAATATGGATTTAGATGATTTAGCAAGAAAAATCACACCAAAAACAAAAATTATTTTTGTTGTTCACTGGGGTGGATATCCTGTAGATTTAGATAGATTAAAAGAAATACAAGAACAGGCAAGAAAGGATTTTGGATTTAAACCAGCCATAATTGAGGATTGTGCTCATGCTTTTGGTAGTAAGTTCAAAAACCAGCCTCTAGGAAGTCATGGTAATATTTGTACGTTTAGTTTTCAAGCTATTAAACATATGACCTCAGTTGATGGTGGATGCTTGGTGATTCCTCACCAAAAACTTTATAATAGAGCTAAATTATTAAGATGGTATGGTATAGATAGAGAAACTAACAGTAAAGATTTTAGATGTGAAGCAGATATTCCAGAGTGGGGATTTAAATTTCATATGAATGATGTTAACGCCTCGGTTGGTTTAGCAAATTTAAAGGAGGTAGACAAAGAAGTGTTAGCTAAACATAAAGATAATGCAAAGTTTTATGATGAAAATCTTAAAAATGTTCCAGGCATAACGTTATTAGAAAGAGATAAAAGAATGGACTCAACATTCTGGGTATATTCTTTTTTAGTAGATAGAAAGAGTGACTTTATGGATTATATGAAAGAATGTAAAATAATGGTAAGTCAAGTACATGAAAGAAATGATATTCATTCGTGTGTTAGGGAATTTAAAACCCAATTACCTACATTAGATAAAATTCAGCCAAGACTTATTTCTATTCCTGTTGGTTGGTGGGTAACTACAGAAGAGAGAAAATATATTGTTGATTGTATAAAAAAAGGTTGGTAATGGCAGTAGATTTAGAATCGTCAATAAAAGAACAAGGCCAATGGGTTACTAAAATAATTCATTTTGTACATGGAGAAAAAAGAACAATAGAGGGGGTTCATACCCACACTGTTAGGCAGGGACAATTCACTAAATTTAAATTAAAAGATAATAGTTATCTTATGGTGAATGATAAAAACGTACTTATGATAGAAGTATTTAGTGAAAAAATATAAAAATGTACTCAACAGAAATGTATTCAGAACCAAAACACATTGTATCTTCATATAATGTAAATGATATAGGTAAAAGCTTATATGATTTAGTAATCCAACACAAACCATTAAAAATAATAGATTTTGGAGTCCTTTATGGGTACTCCACGGTATGTCTTGCACAAGCTGTACACGATAATGGTTTTGGTGAAATAATTGCGTATGACCTTTTTGAAGATTATGAATATAAGAATGGGGTTAAAGATGTGGTAAAACACAACCTAGATTTTTATAAATGTAAACATCTAGTAAAACTAGAACAAAATGATTTCTATAAATGGTTAGATAATCCAACACCGTTTGATTTATTACATGTTGATATTTCTAATACTGGAGACATTCTAATTGATATAAAAAATAAATTAGGTAAATTCATAGACAATGGTTCTATCGTAGTTTTTGAGGGTGGTGGTGAAATACGGGACAATATTGCTTGGATGGAAAAATATAACTCTACAAAAATGTTTCCTCTTAAAGAAACACTAAACTATAAAATTATCCGAGAAGAGTATCCTACTCTTTCGGTTTTTAAAAATAATAAAATACTATAATATGGCACCAATATCCCAACTAGGCCAAGAGGTCTTTGTCCTTAATCAAACTAATCATAAAAAATATGGAACTTTTGTAGATGTGGGTGGCGGACATCCCAAACTAATAAATAATACTTTTACATTAGAAAAAGATTATTTATGGTGGGGAATATCTCTAGACATTGGTCCACCATATACTCATGAATGTGACAAAATGACAATGCAAGAATATATTGATTTTTGGAACTCTGAACGAAGTACTCCTATAGTGATTGGTGACGCATTAAAAATAGATTTTGTAAAACTTTTTGAGGATAATTCTTTGCCTACCACTATTGATTATTTATCTTTAGATTTAGACCCTCCGGTAGTAACTTATGAGTGTCTTAAACTTATTCCTTTTGATAAATATAAATTTAATATTATAACATTTGAAACAGATTATTATAGAGAAAAAACTACTAGAGAGCCTTCTAGAAAATTATTGGCAAGTCATGGTTATACACTTGCGACAACCCAAGGTGGTCAATTAGAGCAAGAGGATTGGTATATTAGAAAAGATTAATTATGATAAAACTAGTAAATGACACTATAAACGAAAAAGATATAGATAAACTAATTGAATGGTTAAGCACTTATCCTAGACTAACCAAAGGCCCTTTAACTCTAGAATTTGAGAAGAAGTGGTCGAAATGGCTCGGAGTTGACTTTACTATATTCTGTAACTCCGGCTCATCCGCTAATCTTTTAATGTTGTGGGCACTTATAGAATGTGAAAGAATTAATAGAGATGCAAAAATAGTAGTTCCTTCAGCTTCTTGGTCAACAGACCTATCCCCAGTAATACAGTTGGGCATGACACCAATTTTATGTGATGCAAATCTGGAAGACTTGTCAGTAGATTTAGACCATTTAGAAAGAATATTTAAAGAAACTAATCCAGATGTTTTACTATTAGTCTCTGTTCTAGGGATTGTTCCAAAAATGGATAGAATAATAGAATTATGTGAAGAACACGATGTAATTCTTTTGGAGGACACTTGTGAAAGTATGGGGTCAAAATACAAAAATAAAAAATTAGGCACATTCGGTATTATGTCTAGTTTCTCTACCTATTTTGGACACCATATGTCAACTATAGAAGGTGGTTTAATATCTACTAATGATGAAGAATTATATGAAGTCTTAAAATGCATTAGAAGTCATGGTTGGGATAGAGATTCTAGTAAAGAATATAGTGCACATTTAAGAAGTTCTTGGGATACCTCAGATTTTGATGCATTATACACTTTCTATCATGCAGGATTTAATCTAAGGTCTACTGACTTACAATCCTTTATAGGTTTGGGGCAGATTGATAAACTGGATAAAATCTGTTTAAAGCGAAATAAAAATTTTAAAATTTATAATGAGTTACTATCAGACTTTTTACCTTATATTAAAGATAATGGGTTTATATCTAATTTTGCTTATCCGGTAATAACTAAAGACAGAGATAAAATTATTAAAAAGCTACAAGATGTTAATATAGAAGTTAGACCTATGATTTGTGGTTCCATGGGTACACAACCCTTCTATGTAAAAAGATTTGGAAAAAAAGAATTACCTAATGTTTCAATGATTGATAGGTATGGTTTCTACATACCTAACCATCCAGAACTCACTAGGAAACAAATAAATAAAATAGTTAACATAATAAAAGAATAATAAATGTATATGTTGGGAGACGGTAACAAGAAGAAAGTTGCTTTAATAACAGGAATAAACGGACAAGATGGTTCGTATCTTGCAGAATTATTATTAGATAAAGATTACGAAGTATGGGGCATTCTTAAAAGGAATTCTGTTTCAGAAAATCAAACATCTAGAATTTCCGATGAAATATTTAATAGAATAAATTTAGAGTATGGAGATATGTTGGATATGCCTTCTTTACTTAAGGTATTACAGAAATGTAATCCAGATGAAATTTATAATCTTGCAGCCCAATCCCATGTAAGAATAAGTTTTGACCAACCAGTATATACCACACATTCAATAGCAACTGGAACCCTAAATCTTCTTGAATCTATAAAAATTATTTGTCCTAAAACTAAAATGTACCAGGCAAGTAGTTCAGAAATGTTTGGTAATAATATCGATGACGATGGGTATCAAAGAGAAACTACTCCTATGAACCCAGTATCTCCTTATGGTTGTGCAAAAGTTTACGCTTATAACTTATGTAGAAATTATAGAAACTCATATGGAATGTTTGTCTCTAATGGAATTTTATTTAATCATGAGTCCCCTAGAAGGGGTAGTAATTTTGTAACTGGTAAAGTAGCAAAAGAAGTCGCAAAAATAAAACTAGGGATAACTAATAAATTAAGTTTAGGAAATCTAGAAGCTAGTAGAGATTGGGGCCATGCGAAAGATTATGTAAAAGCAATGTGGTTAATACTGCAACAAAATAATCCCGATGATTATGTATGTGCAACTGGAATATCTCATACTGTAAAAGATTTAGTTTTACATGTTTTTAATAGGGTTGGATTAGATTGGGAAACTTATGTAACTACAAATGAAAAATATTATAGACCTGAAGAATTAAAACATTTAAAAGGAGATTGTACAAAAATAAAGAATAACTTGAACTGGGCCCCCACGTATACTTTTGAGTCTATGATGGATGAAATGGTGGACTACTGGTTAGATAAATTATCAAAATAAAATGAAAAGATTAATTACTGGAGGAAGTGGACTTGTTGGTTCTACTATAGATGCAGAGATAAAATTAGGGTCTCGTGATGGTGATTTAAGAAAATGGTCACAAGTACAAAATATTTTTGAAACCCACAAACCAACTCACGTAATTCATTGCGCTGCTCGTGTTGGGGGAGTTGGTGGCAATATAAAAGCTAAAGGGGAATTCTTTTATGATAATATAATGATAAACACGAATGTTTTAGAAGCGTGTAGATTATATAATGTAAAAAAAGTTGTTTCTTTTTTATCTACCTGTATATTTCCAGATTCTATTGATTATCCATTAACGGAGAAAAAGATTCATCTGGGTGCTCCTCATTGGTCTAATTATGGTTATGCTTATTCTAAAAGAATGTTAGACGTACAAACTGAAGTATATAGAGACCAATATAATGTAAATTTTGTAAGTGTTATACCCACCAACATTTATGGTCCAAATGATAATTTTAATCTCGATAATGGACATGTTATTCCGTCACTTATTCACAAATGTTATTTAGCTAAAATAAATAACAGTGACTTTGAGGTGTGGGGTAGTGGTAATCCTTTAAGAGAATTTATATACTCTAAAGATATTGGTAAACTAACTAATTGGGCATTAGAAAATTATGACGAGTCTGAACCTATAATCTTCTCAACGTCTCAGGAAATATCTATTAAAAATTTGGTTGGGTTGATAGTAGATAATATGAAGTTTACTGGTAAAGTGGTATTTGATACGACCAAACCAGAAGGTCAATTTAGGAAACCTGCGGATAACTCCAAACTAAAAAGTTATTTGCCTGATTTTGAATTTACTTCAGTAGAAACTGGAATTAAAGAAACTGTTGAGTGGTTTATAACAAATTATGAAAATTGTAGAAAATAAATAAATTGGGAAAACGGAATAAAAAATTAAGTAAAGAAGAAAAACAGGAGGTAGAAGCATGGATTTACCAAAATAATACAGAAGAAAGTAGAATGACTGACACTATGACAATAAATGTTAAGTGTAAAACAGTCAATCAAAAATCATTAGTAAATTCTATAAAAGAAAATGAAGTAACTATATGTTCTGGACCAGCAGGTACTGGTAAAACATATTTAGCATGTGCAGAAGCATTAAAACTTATTAAACGTTATGCTAAATATAGAAAAATAATTATAGTGAAGTCTGTAACCACACTTAAAAATGAAGAGATAGGATTTCTAAAAGGTGGGTTACGTGAGAAAATGGAACCGTTTATGTTTTCTTTTGTTCATAATTTTGAAAAATTAATAGGACAAACTATAACCTCAAGACTACGAGAATTAAAAACTATAGAAGAAATGCCTATAGCATATATGAGAGGCATTAATTTAGATAGGTCTGTTATTATTATAGATGAAGCACAAAATATATCTCAAGACAATATAAGAACTATAATGACTAGGCTTGGAAAAGACTCTAAAATGATATTTTTAGGGGATGAGAGACAACAAGATTCTAAAGGAGGCAATGGCTTAACTTTTCTTATGGACCACTTTACTGATATAGAAGAAATAGGTTGTGTACAATTTAATAAATCAGATGTTGTAAGAAATCCATTGATTGCTAAAATAGAAAGAGTTTTTGATTCTTTACAAAATAGAAAAAAACTTTAACTTTAACTATGCGAATTGGAATAACAATAAACGGTGTTTTACGTGATACTTTACAAAAAGTAATATCAACCTACAATCGATATAATGAAACAGAATTAAAAGTAGAAGAATTAGAAAGCCTAAATCTTTTAGAATACCTTAACTTTGAAACTGAGGAAGAGTTATTAGAGTGGATGTATGTCGAATGTCCTATGGAGATATTTGGTAACGGTGTTGCTTTAAGTGATAATATATTTAATACTCTTAATACTTTTTATAAAGATTTTAGAGACGAACATGAACTTGTTATATTGTCTGAAGAAATAGAAAAATCTAAATCCGCTACTCTATTTTTCTTGGCAAAATATGGTTGTCTTATAGATAATATTAAATTTTTTGGTTTAAATTCATTCTATAATAAGGCATGGGAAGATATTGATGTGTTATTAACCACTGATTCCCAATTACTGTTACAAAAACCAGATAATAAAAAAAGTATAAAAATAGAAAATAGATTTAATAAAGAAATTAATTCAGACTTTACAATAAGTGAATTAGAACAAATATTTGATTTAAGCATATTTAAAAATGAAAAGGAAGAAATTACAGAGTGAACTAAGTAATCTACAATTAGATATCGTAGGTGTCCCAATGTATGTGGATGTCGATGAATTCATAAATTTAGTTACCACACATAGTACTAAAAAAGACGATGACGACTCTTTACAGATAAATGCACCTAAATATGAAATCTTAAGATTGCTGTTGGATGTTGTTTTGAGTGATAACGAAATAGTAGATGATACTCTAGGTATTAGAGCTTTACGAAACTCAACAATTCCTTTTAAATTAACTCTTAATACACTAATAAACTATAATATAATAAAAGAAATTAAAAATTAATGGAAAATTCAAACGAAAAAAATCCAAAAGAACAATTAGAAAAAGCTTTGAACTCTTTAAATGCTAAGGAGAACAAATTTTATTTTTTGGTGCAGGACACCAAAGGAGTGCAGCGAGCGTCTGTAGCTACAACCTATGAATTTGTTAAAATTTTAACAGAAGATGGGTATAACGCTTTTATTTTACATGAGAAGAATGACTATCATAGTGTTGGTGAGTGGTTGGGTGAAGAATATCCTTCCTTGCCTCACGCATCTATAGAATCACAGGAACTATCGGTAGGGCCTGCAGATTTCTTAATCATACCAGAAGTATTTGGGCATGTATTAGACCAAACAAAAGAAATGCCTTGTACTAGAATAGTATTTTGTCAGTCATATGATTACGTATTTGAAATGTTGCCTCCAGGATTTACATGGGGCATGATGAATGTAAGTAATGTAATAACTACTGGGGAGGCACCTACAAAATTCTTAAACGGAATATTTCCTAACCTAGATATACAACAAATAAATCTAGGAATTCCAGAATATTTTATTCCTAGTGAGAAACCAAAAATGCCAGTAGTAACTATCCATACTAGAGAACCTAGAGAAACTATGAAAATAGTTAAATCTTTTTATGTTAAATTTCCTCAATTTAAATGGATTACATTTAGAGATATGAGAGGTTTGTCAAGAAGTGAATTTGCAAAAGCTTTAAGTGAGTCATGTGTTAGTGTGTGGGTAGATGATATTAGTGGCTTTGGGACATTTCCATTAGAATCTATGAAATGTGGTTCTCCAGTTATAGGTAAGGTTCCGCATTTAAAACCTGATTGGTTAACTGAAGACAATGGATTCTGGACATTTGACCCCAACCAAATAATTGATATTTTATCTTCTTACCTTAAAAATTGGCTAGAGGATGCTATACCCGCTGAATTATACCAAAAAATGGCTGAAACAATTAAACCGTACAATATGGAAGACCAAAAAAGAAAAGTTTTAGAAACCTTTGGAACTTATCAAGAAGAAAAAACAAAACAGTTAGAAGTACAACTGAATAAACTACAACCAGTAGAAGAAACAAAATAAATATAAAAATGAAAGATATTACAGTTATAATTCCAATTAACGATATTGCTCAAACAAACTTTTCACAGTTGTTTGATACCGCAATAAAAAGTTTAAATACCCAAGCAACACAAGCAGAAAAAATAATAGTTGTACATTGTGAGTGTCCTGGTGTTGGACAATGGTTAGATAATTATGATTTTGGTGAATTAGATGTCACTATTATTAAAAATACAGGAGACACAGATTTTTGTAGTCAGATAAATTTTGCCGCTGAAAAGGTAGAGACTAAATGGTTCTCTATTTTAGAATTTGATGATGAATATTCTAATATTTGGTTTAAAAATGTCAAAGAATATATGGATTCTTATACTGAGATTGGTATATTCCTTCCTTTAGTTTTAGATGTAGATGTTGAAGGAAACTTCATTAATTTTACTAATGAAGCTTGTTGGGCTATGAATTTCACAGAAAAGTTAGGGTATCTAGATAATGGAGCTTTATTAAATTACCAAAATTTCCAAACTAGTGGAGCGGTATTTAAAACTGAAGATTTTACAAGTATCGGAGGGTTTAAACCTGGCATAAAATTAACTTTTGTTTATGAATTTTTACTAAGAGCTACATATAATGATGTAAAAGTAATGACAGTACCTAAGGTAGGATATAAACATACAAACATGAGAGCTGGGTCTTTATTTTGGGAATATAAAAATAATGACAGGACTCAAATAGGTTCTGATGAAGCTAAATTCTGGATTGATACGGCTAAGAAAGAATATTTCTTTAAAGACGATAGAAATATAATATACGAAGAAAGTGTAAATTAGGATATTGTGCCTAGAAAACCCACAAAAAAAATGTATTTCGGGGAACCTCAAGAGGCAGCGGTTAGAATGTTTTTGACCGCTACTACTTTTACTGAACGTAATGAGGTATATAGAAATTATTTATACCATCCTTTAAATAAGATGATTGAAAGTATAATTAGAAGATATAAACTCTATAGAAAGGGTCTGGTATTTGAAGATATTCATGCTGACACACTATCTTTTCTTATTACTAAAGCTGATAAATTTAAACCGGCAAAAGGAAAAAAAGCGTATTCTTATTTTGGGACTATCTGTAAAAATTATTTAATGGGTCAAATCATAAAAGACCAGAAAGAACAAAATAGGTCAATAGCTTATGAGGACATATCAACAAGTATGGAGAATGATGAAAGGTATGCTTATGTGGACCACGTAGAAACCGTAGCAACAACTGAAATAATCAAAAAATTAATAGATGAGATTGAATCTTTTATGTTAATTACACCACTAAATGAAAATGAAACTAAAATAGGATTTGCTTTAATAGATATTTTTAGTAATTACGAACAGGTTTTTGTACACGGCAAAAGTAATAAATTCAATAAAAACCTTGTATTACTTTCACTTAGAGAAATGACAAACCTAACAACTAAAGAGATTAGAGCGGCCTTAAAAAAGTATAGAAACATATATTCAGAACTTTCCAGTAAAATGCGTAATTAAATACCCCTCAAGGTATTTATGGTAATAAACCAAATAAAATTTTTTATCATGCCTAGACCAAAGAAAAAACAAATAACATTTAAAAAAGAAAGTGTTCTTGCTTTAATGCAAGAAATTTATAATGAATGTGTAGAACAAAGAAATACAGCAATTAGAATACAAAATAAAATGTTAAGTTTTATGCAAGGACCTGAAGACTTACACTTATTGGGCCCTGTAATAAAAGAACAACAAAAAATAATTGATTCTGCTATAGAGAAAAAAATACAACTATCTAAATTACAAAGTACATTATTAAGTAAAAGTTTTGCCACCAACAAAGATTCAGCGTCATTAAGTATTGATGATAAAGAAGCTCTAAACGCATTACTCCAAGAGAAGGATGACGGAGATTCTACAACCAACCAATACGAAATATAATGGCTGAAGATTCACAAGAAGGTAAAAAGAAAATTTTTCGAAGAATAGAAACCTTAGGGAACGTAGGAAAAGCTATTGATGCAAGTAAAGAAAAGGTGGAACTACAAAATCTAATGGGGTCCTATGACTCTATTAATAAGAAGGATAGTAATATGTTAGAATACTTTCTAGATTTAATTCAGCTAACCGGAGGTAAGGATGCGGTTAAAAGAGCCAAAAAGAAAGTTATAAATAAAGTTACTACAGAATTTCGAGATGGCGTAAAAGATATCTTATTTGAAGAATTTTTAAGATTTACTAATTGTGATTTAGGTTTTGTGATTCCGTCTAATGATGCGTTCGCTGGCCCTGACACCAACCAAATTAAAGTAGATGTAAAAACTATAGACCCTTTTGGTATGCTTAAAGTGGACCCTAATACTAAAGTTGGTAGTTTTATGTATGAGGGGGAACCTTTAGCTCCTGGTTTTCCTTACTCCGCTAATAGAGAATTAAATGCTAGACTTGCAAATCCAGGCTCACCACTAGTTTCATACTTAGGTGCTAGTACTAGTGCATTATTTGATATAGAGTATGATAATGTAGATTCATTTACCGTTAAGCCGAGAGGATTAGATGGAACACTTAATGATAATACTATAACACCTGGAAACGATAGAAAAGTAACTGAATTTCTTAGAGATTATTTTGATTCTATAGATGTTTTTGGTAATACTAATTTCTTGGCCACGATATTTAATGTATTAAATGGAGTGGTAGATATACAAATACCTAAAGGTACCTTAGACGTTGAGTTAGAGGGTAAATTCGGGGAAATAATTAAACGTTTAATGGGCATATGTGGTGATGATGATGCAGGTGCAGATGGAGGGGCTATAAGTTCAAACCCATTAAGTAGATTAAGTGAAGGAGATGAAGAAGATATTGATTCATTTTTTAATTTTGGTCCACAAGAATTAAGAAATTTAGAAGATGAGACATCACTTAAATTAAAAGGTTTAATTAGATTTGTAACTTGTGATAATATAGAAGGAAAAATGAATATAGATTTAATAAATAATGGTTTAACAGATTTATTAAATGAAAAGGACCCCGCTATATCCGAAATGTTGATAAATCAAACATTAAATGACTCTATTAATGGTTTAGAAGTCGGTTCCGATTTTTCATTAGGACTTAAATTACCTAACATAGGTTTAGATTTTGATTTAAATCTTTTAAAAAAATTACCTTTAATTTTAATTAGTTTAATTTTAACACCCAAAATATTATTACCTTTAGTTATTGTCGTAATAGCATTGGGTGGTCAGTTTACGGCTGATGACATCTTAGATTTATTAAGACAGATATGGAGTCTAGTTAAAAGAATACTTAAAAAAGTTATTAATTTTATATTAGAAGTATTATATGAAGAAATAAAAAGAGCTATTATGGCATTAATAACAAAAATTATGTCTCAAATATTAAATGAAAGACAGTTAAAAACTTTAGCAGTAATACAATCTCTTCTTAATATTCTTACTATGATTTTAGAAACTTTAGAAGATTTTATGAATTGTAAAAATGTTTTAAATACCTTATTAGGTTTGGTTACTATACCTCCAATACCTACAGCTATTAATATCCCACAACCATTATTATTTGCAACAGCATTACGTCCTGGATTTAGTGATACCAGAGCATTTCAAAATGTACTAGAAAATTTCCAGAAAGCGGGATTAAATACAGAAGACCATGCAGATGGTTCACCAAACGAATTTGTAGTTGGGATGTATAATATGATTAAAGGTGTAGAACAAGAGCGAACAGAAAATAGTGTAGTGAAAGTGGCGATAAAGCCAATTACTGTAATTACACCTAATGGTCCAGCGACCTCACTGCCTGGCAGTGGAACAGGATTAGTAATATAAAAATGGAAAAAAACGAAAGAATTAAAAATATAATAGAAGATTATAAAAATAAAAGTAATAATGAAATTGGTGAAGCACTTACATTACTTAAAACTAATTTCGATGATACTAAAAAATTAGTTGTTGATTTAACTTATAGGTTAGATAGTATTGAAAATAAATACAATAGCCTTAATACGGAACTTAAAAAAAGAATAAAAAATGTCTAGAATTATTCATTTTGGTGTTTGTGTAGACAGTAAGGACCCTTTATTGGCGGGTAGAATACGTGGGGTATTTGATTCGGACTTTAGAAGTACAGGCCCTGTAGATTATGATGAAAATATATTAGATGGTATACTGGCCGATACTATACAAAAAGCAGGTAAGCAAGGTGGAGACCCTAAATATACTAGTATAGAGGATATAAAATGGTCCATAGATGACCCCCACATTATTTCTCCCTTTCTTCCATTGTTTATTAATATTGTTCCATCAAAAAACGAAGACATTAAACTAATTGCTTATAGAAGTAGGCACACTCGAGAAAATGTTGAGTATATTGGGCCCACCATTTCCCAACCAACTAAATACCCATATGATTATTATGCTAATGGAAGGCTTCATACCTCTCGTGGTACCAATGTAGATGAAGCACCAAAACTAAGAAATTCTACAGTTTCTCAATCATGTTTTCCCTATGAAAATACAATAGCATTAAATGGTAGGAATAATAGTGATTTTATATTTGGTTATAGACAAGTAATTTTAAGAGCAGGCCAATTTCATATTAGTGGTACTGACACTTCTAACTCTACAATAAATTTTCCTAAAACTAACTATCAACAATCAATTATACAATTAGATAATTTTAAAGATAAATTAACTCTTGATATCAAAGAGGATAAGAATAAAAAGGAATTAGATGCTCCTCTAAAATATCTTATTGAGTACGGCATTACTAATTGGAATGGTAGTGCTGCGTTAAACCCGGCAGCTCAAAGACCTACTTTTGATGGAAACATGACCCTTTATGAGGTTGTGCCTTTAGAGGGTACTGAAGTTATTGAATCTGGAAAAGTGGGGATTAAAACAGATTTAGCTACAGACACTCAATTAAACTGGAAAGTACGATTATCCTTCACTAATCAAACCGAACAAAGTACTATAACCATTATTAATGAATTTTTAAGAGAAGCGGATATTGGTAAACTTACTAACCCTCCTTGGAATAAGGATGTTGGGTTAAGTGGCGAAACTTATGTAAAACGATTTGTGGATGAAGTCAATATGAGTTCAAGTACTGCAGGTGATGAACAATTGATGAGGCCTTTTCCTTTATATTATAGACCTGATATACCGTTTACAAAAGAGATAGGGTCAACTGATTATACTTCTATTAATGCCCATAAAGCTGCTATAAGATTGAGAGATAGAATTATGTTAACAGGGGTAGATACAGGATATTTCGGATTAGCGTTTTCTGCTGAAGAAAGGCCCGTTCCTGTTAAAGAAGAAGTAATAAAACTCGATGATGCTAAATGGGAGATAGGTACTACTCAGGGTGTAGCGTCAACGTTTGGTAATGAAATACTCTTATTCTCTTATGATGCATCTATTCCGGATAAAGAAAAAGCTACTCCTATAATAGATGCTTTAAATAATACTTCTCCAGAGGTAGGGGACAATATAGGGGTAGACCAACATACTTTAATTAAAATTAGTAGAGATAATATGGAACCTTTAGTTAGAGGAAATCAACTAATAAAATTATTAAAAGAAATGTGGGATTTTATTTCTACACATGAACATGGATTACCGGGTACTGAACCTAAGGATATGACTAAAAGTAAAAGAACTGAAGGTCCTGCAACTAAAGAAAGTATAAAAACTGCACTTGATAACGCAGAAAAATCTGTTCTTAATCAACATATAAAGATTAATTAATATTTATAGATAAATATATTTTAACTATGTCAACACATAAATCCTATTTTAGTAAGAATAATACCATATTACACGAGAGTACGGTAAATACGGCCAAGAATCCAGTAACAGAAATCTTTTATGGTGGAGGTTTTTATGAGAAAGATTGTGTTCCTACAGGTCTGTCTGCAGATACCTGTATTAGTAAAACAGGAGAAATCTTAACAGGATATACCAGACAAACAGTATTCCGAAATAGTAGTAGATTTATATTTGATTTGGATTTAACAGACTTGCAGGCTAAGGTAGCTAATGGAACAATATGTTTAATAACTGGGCAGGGTGGTGCACCTTGTGCTGGTTTAGCAACACATAAACTAAAAATGGCTAATACTTCATTCTTTGATGATAGGTTACTTAATACAAAAACAGCCAAAGCTAAAAGGAGAGCAACTTCATTTGATTTAATATTATTTGCTCTTAGTGGTACTAGTTGGGATGAAGGAGTTGGGTATGATTACAACACTGATAATATAACTTCAGAAATATTTGATGATAAATCTTATTCTACAAGACCTAGTAATTGGTTTAAAGCTACGACTTTAACTTCCTGGAACGCTCCTGGAATATATAATTACACATCACAATTACCTATTATTCTTGCAACTCAACATTTTGATAATGGTAACGAAAATATTGATATGGATATTACGACTCCGATTAACCAACTATTACTTGGGCTAGCGTCGTATGAAGGGTTTGGTGTGGCTTTTGTTAGACAATTAGAAGACTTAAGCGGTTTGACAGAAAGCTACTCTGTTGGTTTTTACACTAAATACACTCAAACTTTCTTTGAACCTTATTTAGAAACTACCTATAATGATTTAATTACGGATGCACGAGCTAATTTTTATGAAGGAGTATCTCAATGTTTATATCTATATGTTAATAAAGGAGGTGAACCAGCTAATTTAAGTGCCCTACCTAATGTTTATATATATGATAATTCTGGTACTTTAGTTACAGGTCCACTACTTGCTTCTAGACTTACTAAAGGAATATATTATGTATGTTTTACTATACCGTGTGATACATACACAACTCCTTGCATGTTTACGGATAGATGGTCTCCTATCGAAATAGACGGTGTGTGCAAAGATGATGTAACCAATAAATTTGTACTAAAAGATAATACAGAGTATTTTAATATTGGTACTAATGTTGGTCTTCCAAAACATTACGGATATTCAGTATCTGGTATAAAGATGGATGAAAAGATAGTAAATGGGGACATTAGAAAAATTCTTGTCTCAGCTCGAAAGCAGTACACAACCAACGAACCTGAACCAATAGGTAACTTACAATATAGAATATATGTTACCCAAGGAACAACACAAGTAGAAACAACACCATGGACTTATATTAACAAAGCTTTTAATCAAAATTATTTTATTATTGACACAGGAGATATGATACCTAATGAATATTATATAGATATTAAAGCTGAATCTAATTTGGAAGAAAATCGATACCCTGAAGTAGTAAAATTCCAAGTAGTAAGTCAAGCTAATTATTTTGGTAACCCACCTTCTTAATATTTTCTTATAAAATACTTGTTAGTATAAAATAATTTATTTATCTTTGTATTATGAAAAAACTTCTAATACTTTTATTTATATTAACTTTTAAATTATCTTTTAGTCAAACTAATTTAGATTATCTTTTATTTATTAAAATTAATGAATATAGAATAGAAAATGGAGTAAAAGCCTGGAAATGGGATAATTTCATATGGGGGATAGCAAATAAACATACACAATATCAAGTTAAATCTAACTATATGGGGCATCGAGAAGTTGTTGATGTTTCAAACCATAATGAAGTTTACAGAGTATTAGATAGATTTAAAGAAAAAAATGTATATGACTATTATACAATAACCCAAACTATCACGGTAGCAGAAAATGTTTTAGTAATATTACCGGAAAATAAACCTATAGTAATATTAGCTGAGACTATGTTACAAATGTGGATTAACTCACCACCACATAATCAGACTCTACTAAATCCTAAATACATGTATGGTTCCATAAGTTGTTTAACAGGAACAAAATGGAAAGATACACCAGGTAACTGGATATATTCCACTCTTAATGTTGTATATTATAAATAAAAAAAACCCCACGTAAGTGGGGTTTTTTTAAATATAATCTACTAAATAACTTATTATCTAAGTTCGTTAATGTCAAATGTTCTAACACCGTCAATAGTAATCATTCCATAGAATCTATTATTTACAACTTTCTTAGCGTATCTAGTCATGATACCTTTGATTGGTGTAAAATTAAATGGATTGTACATTGTTGGAGTTAACTGTAACGGTACATATGGTGCGTAAACGTACCCAGTATCCAATAAAGATGTTCCTTTATGTCCTAACAAACATTTGTTTGCTGGGAAGTAAGGGTCTCTATATACAGTATATCTACCTGATAAAGTACCTACTTTCTCAATACCCATGTTATATTGGTCTTGGTCTGGAGAAGCGTTTGATACGTGGAAATATTCCAAGTCATCAAAAATCGCAGAAACTTCAGAAGAACAAACAATCCAGTTCGCCCCACCTCTTAATGTAGATTTGTGGATTTGAGCTGAAATTTGATTAATCGCAGTGATTAATGTTTGATTCCAATCTTTTTGAGTGTATGGTGCTTGACCTGCAGTAAATCTCTTCCAACCGTTATAATCCCATCTTATTGTCCAAGAAGCCGCAGCTCTTAAGTCTTTCAAGATTTCTCTATCAATCTCAGCAGCGATTTCTTCAGATAATAAAGCTGTTAATTCAGCTTCAGCATCAATGTTATGGAATGCAGAAACGTCTTGTGCAAGTTCCGGAGACCAAGTAGCTCTTAATTTTCTTTCAGTTACAGAAACTGTAACAGAGTCTAAATCAAAAGAAACTTCACCTAATTCTGATTCGAATTCAAGGTCTCTGTAGATTCTATAAGTAGCGTTGAACGCTCCAGCTGCTAAATCAGCAACAGTAATTCTAGAACCAACATAACCGTCTACAGAAGTACAAGAAATACATGCTGGACATGATAAATCAACTTCGATGTACATTTTGTTTTCTTGGTCACAAATGTTAAAGTAATCTCCTCCTGGCCAGTGACTAGTAGAAGTAGTACCGTATTCAACAATACCTTTACCATACTTTTGAGTTACAAGTCTAAATGGAATGTGTGTTGATGTGTCAGCTACCACAGTTGTTCCTGAGTCACCACAACACATAACATCACCCATACCAGATTGTGTAATAAATAAAGAAGAAAGGAACTCTTCCGTATCCATTTCATTACCATTTGGTCCTAATAATTGACCAGCTCCAGCGTTTTGGAAACCTTCTAATACGAAGATTGCACTTCTAACACCTGTTTGAGTACCCGTACATAATGTACCACCCGTAAGTGTACTTGTTGCAAGAGAACCAGACTTAGTTAAAGCTCCTGATGACCAGAATACTGGACTCATAGCTAAAGTTAATGCAGAATATGCCCCTTTAGATGCGTCCCATAAACCACCACCTGCTCTATCTTCATAGAATTGGTCGTAAAGGTTAATGTTATTGTAAGTAGTAGTAGCGTTTGTAAAACCACCTCCAATTGGATTAGAATGACCTTCCATACCTGTAATTGGCACGTTAGTTACTCTATTTGAAATTTTAGGTACAAAGTAAAATAATTTACCAATTGGTAAATTCATAGCTTGTACAGAAACGATATCGTTTGCCAATAATTTAGAGAATACTCTTCTAATTATTGGAAAAACAACAGTTTCGAATGAACCTGAAGAATTTGAGGACGTTGCCTCGTTAATTAAATGTGTAGCTTGGTTTTCGTATAGCTGAGCGATGTTTTCTCTCCCATGTCCTTTAAGACCGCCAAGAAATCCAAGTTTGTCCCATTTAGTAATGGTATCTTCACGGATAACCTTAAGGTGTTTTAACCCTATGTTTCCTACCATACCTGATTCTAATAATGCTCCCATTTTTTTATATTTTTTTATTCGAGTTTATTTTATTGTGTTATATCTTAGACATCATGTCTTTGATTCTACTTATTTGAGGGCTTTCATAAATTTTACTCTCAATAAGATTTGTTGAACCTTTCGATGGTGCCTTAGTTATTCTCTTTTTAACCGATTCAGTGATACTTCTAGTTTTTCTAGAAAATTCTGAATTTAATCGTTTAAAAAGCTTTTTACTTTCATTTAAAGTTTCGACTTCGTCAAATCTTCTCATGATGTTGATTTTCTCTTCTTTTGAAGTTGTATGTTCAGTAAAGAGTTTTGTTGCGTAAGCTAAATTTGTATTAAATACTGCCACTTCTTTAATTTTAGTTCTAAAGTCAGTCAATGCACTTTTAAATTCTTTTGATTTAGCTTTCACACTTTTATTCTCACCCATTAACTTTTCGATTAAAGAATCTTGAGTTTTTGCGTGTTCTAAAAGTTTTTGGTACCTCTTTTTTGATTCAGTTAGTTTAGACGTTGGTTTTATACCTTCTCTAAAAGTTAAGTTTCTATTATTAGTAATGCCTTTTCTCAAGCCTCTACCTTTTTTAGAACCGAAACCATAAGTACGAGAAGCTTCATTAGCTTCAACCTCATCTCTGGAACCCCACTTGCCATAAGAGTCTCCTCTTCTGCCTTTATAGGATTGTTTTTTACCAGATTCTTTACCTGTACGCATCCCTAATGATTCATCTTCCGTATCGTCATAGCCTTGGTCTTCAGTAACTTCACCTTCACTTCTTGTTCCCCACTTGCCATAAGAGTCCTCTCTTCTAGCTTTGTAGTTCTGTTTTTTTCCGGATTCTTTACCAGTTCGCATGCCTAATGATTCATCTTCAGTATCATCATAACCTTGGTCTTCACCTAACTCAATTTCGTAAAGAGGGTCATCATCTTCTTCCACAACATCTAAATCTAATTCATCAGCTTCTTCAGCTGTTTCTTTTACTGATTGAGATAGTGTATCTTCTAATGATTCACCTAATTCGACTTTATACTCAGCTCCGGTTTCTTCGTCTTTGATTTCTACAACATCATCGTCCTGAGTTACGATAATCCCGTCTTCACTACCCATAAGCTTAAAAACTTTGAGTACTTCATCATCTGACGCACCGCGTAAGTCTAGAGGTTCTTGGTCTACATCTTCGTCTTCGAAGTCTTGTTCTGTGTCTTCAGGAGCGGGAGCAAATTCCACGTCCTCTTCTTCTGTGTCCTCTATGTAATCTTCAACCTCATCCTGTTCGGTAAGAGATTCTTTTACTAATTCTTCAATTTCTTCCTTCATAGTTGAAGCAAGTATTTCTTTTGCATTGGATTTAACAGCATCCTCAAGGGCCTGTGCCTCAAGAAGAGCTTCTTCTAAAATAGATTTTTTAGTCATTTTTGATTCTTAATTTTAAACTAGTTTATTTTGTATATAAATATGCAAGAATTAAAGAAAAACTAAGTTAATATTAGTGGTAACCCACATAAAGTAGTATATTAACTAAGATAGGTATTCAATTTTTTCATTAAATCAAGTGAGCCCTCTAAAGAATCATTTGATTTAGGTAAATTTTTCTCTCTTTCTTCTTCTATAGATTCTTCATATTGTTCTCTCTCATTTACATCAGTAAATAGATAAGCACCAGGAGTAGACGGTGATGAAACTAAGTCAAAACATATCAATTCAAAATCGTCTTGGACTATATTTTGATTACCTTTTTGTTTGATGGAGCCCACCCCTCTAGATGATATTCCTAAAGTTACACCGTGTCTTAATAAATTAGCTGCTATATCCCCTACACATGATATGGTTCCACTACTAGTAAAACCTGGAGAAGTTAATATTTCTAACTTACCCATTAAAATATCACCTTCCCAAAAAGTCTCTACTATTCTGTGGGAACTTCTTTCAAGGTCTACTAATGATGATTCGGGATGATTTAATTCTGACAGTGCTCTGCCTTGTCCTATTAGAGTTTGGTATTTCTCTACTTCTCTTTGAAGTATGTCTCTAGGATATACTCTGCCATTTCTATTCTCTACTCCTGCTTTTTGTAAAACAGCGTACATCATGATAGTCTCATTACTATTAGGACTCTTATTAGTAATTTCTTTAATGATGTGTTGGTTGGTTTTGCTGGAAACATGTCCTGCATCGTATTCTACTAATATACCGGTACCAATCTCCCTAGGTTTCAATAACTTCATAATATTCTTTTATTATAAATATTAATAGTTTATATAAATTCTATCTTAAGATTTAGTTGGGTAAAATTTAAAATGTTTATAAGGTGTAAAAACATTTGTGATGAGGTTGTTGAAGATGCCTTCTACTGAGGCTTTAAGATTTTCTGATTTAAATTTGATTCCAGATTTTACGAATAAAGTTAATTCACAATTAAGGAAACTTCTTTTTTTAAGTTTTATTCCACTAGCTCTAATATCTAAATCAATTATAGATTTTTCTTCTTTAAATACATTTTTATCTACTTGGTGGTATAACTCTAGCCTTATTTCACGTCTAAGGTCCTTAATAACTCTTGTCCAATTCTCTTCTTCTTTGTGTGGTTCTGCCCAACAAGATAATGTAATATATGTAGATTTAAAATTTTTATTGTCTACTGTTCCGTATTGGGTCTTATAAAGATTATCTATATCTAATTTTATTTTCTTTCCAAATTTCATATAAAAAAGATAAGAAATAATAGTTGTTAAGTCAAAAAAGAATAATAAGTTATTCTATATATCGTCATGTTCACCATGTTCCTCACTGTAATCATATTCGTGAGTTACTGTCGTGTGAGTTGGAGCGGGGTCTTCTTCAACAGGTTCTGAACTAGCACCATTATGTGAAAAGTTTTCGGCAGCTGTAAAACCAAGTCCTGCCATTACAATCCATTGTAGAGATTGGAATAGGTCACTCTCAATTGTAAAATCCCAAAATAAATTTGCGGTATAACCAATCAACATAAATAAAAGACAAATAAATGTAACAAATCTCTTACTGGAAACTTTACCTTCACTACTTAACATGTTTTTTAAAAAATTCATAATATTATTATTTAATTAAAGATTTATTTAGATTCTCTATTTTTAGAATTGAAGCTGCGTTTATATCTGAGTTAGATATGCTCTCACATACTTCTTGAATTTTATTCTTCATTGTATTGTCTTCTGAAGTCTCTTTTAAAGTTTTTAGTTTATCTAATGCACTTTCTTTTAAGTCAACTATTTGTGTTTCTAATTGATTTTTATCTAGTGATAAAAGCTTTTTTAATGTAGTTTTATCGTCTTCATTTAAAGAAGAATATTTTTCATTAAATTTTTTGGTAGCCAAACTGCTAAATATTGAGTTGGTTACCAGTCCGTTCATTTTACTAACTTTCTCTTCTCTTGTAAGGTGTTCTATTAAATTACGTTTATTCCTTAAGTTTTTTTCTATAGACCTAACTGAATCATTAAAAATTAAACTATCTAATTGTGAATAAATTTTATTATAATTTTCTAATGCTAAATCTCCACCATACGCGTCTACAAACGTCTTACCGTTAAAATAAAATGTCGTGTCAGTCTTTGTATTTTTATAGTATTTACCTTTCTCTCCTGCTGGAGCTCCATCTTCACCATATGTAATTGGGTTGTCTGCACTATCACCTATATTATCACCAAACATATTACTATCTACTATTCCGCTAACTGGTGCACCTTTAGATTTTTGGTATTCTTCTACTTTTGCTAATGTGAGTGGACCAAAATAACCATCTGCTTTTGCTCCCACTAATCTTTGTAATTCTTTTATGGCCTTTCCTTTATCACCAATTTTTGCAGTAGCCTTACCGGTCTTAAGGTCTTCAAAGGTATAATCAATACCTTTATAATTAGCGGTTTTATTTATAAATGCGTCCTGAGCTGATACAGTAAAACATAAATCAAAACCAACAACTTTTCCGTTTTCGAATTGGAAGGCTGCTGGACGCTTTTTATCGTCTGTCCAAATCTTTGAAACTTTTGTTTTATCTCCATCTATTGTTACTGAGGTACCTACCTTTACACCTTTTACTTTAGCTCTTTGGTCGTCCCCGTCCACTGATATCCATTTTCCTGCTCCTGCTCCTTCAGATTTACTTCCAATTACACATACACTTGTAGCATTAACCACCTCTTTAATAATTTGTGGTACTTGCTCTTTAAGAATAGGAGTTCTTAAATTTTTCTTTTTACTCTTTAATGTTTTTATAACCTCATTAAGATATTCTTCTGCTAACTCTTTATCATCGAATCTTTTATTTTCTACTTCTCCATATAAAACTAAAAATTCTCTTGCTATTTTATTTTCTCTTAATCCTTTCATTAAACCATGAAAAGATTCTTTAAATAATTTTTTGTTAGCATATGAACTAACTAAGACGTTTGTTATTGATTGTTTGTATTTACCGAACATATTGTTATTTTACAATAAATATCTAGTCTTTTAATAAACTATCTAATTTTTCGGTAACCTTATTAAGTTCTTTATTTCCTCTATTTAAGTTAACTGTATTGTTGTTGGATAATTTTTCTAAAATTAGTGGTAAGTCAGATTGTTCTATAGAAGCTAATTCTAAATCTCCCCCTACATCGGCATCACCAACAGGTTCGTCACCTCCTATATCTGATGGTGGTAATGAAACCTCATCTCCTCCTAACGCTGCTTCATCTTCAGGTGTTTCTCCGCCTTCCTCAGCTTGTTCTTCTCCATATAATTTATCAATGTTTGCAAATATTCCAGTTTTCTTAATTATGGTTGCAGTTTGATTTAATTCCTCACCTATCGCTTTTTCCATACGTTGTTGTTGTAAATCTAACTTTATTTCTTCATCTGAAAATCCTAAAATATTCTTTTTAGCCCATGTAGAAGAAACTGGTAATATACCACTTCCTGGGTCAGTAGTTGCGTCTCTATATAATGTTATCTTTTCTTTCCATTGTTCAATCTTTAATAATTCTGATTGGGTTGATGGATTTGTTAATCCTAAAGTAAAATTACCTAATTCATCTTCAAATCCAAGAACATACAAATGAATTATAGCAATCTTATTTAATTCTTGAATCATAGATTTTTGAATTCTATTTATAGTTCGTGCAAATCTAATATCTTGTAAGGATAAGTTCTTACCTTCACCTACCACATCCTCAAAACCCAAAAATGCCTTTGGCACTCTTAGTGCTGCGAATAATTTCTTTTGAATGTATTCTATATCAGCAATTTCACTAAGATTCTGAGCCCCTGGTAAAGTATCTATTGGGTTTGGAGCATTAGGGTCTCTAACTGGTATAAAATAATCTTGGTCTACAGCCATTTGATTATATCGTAAATCTACATTACCTGTCTGATTATCTACTATCTGGTCTCTTTTAAAATTATTGGCGATTCTTTGTACATAAGCTTCTACATCTTTGTCATCCATATTACCAACATAAACTTTAAATACTCTTCTTTCCGGTGCTCGGGAAGTTCTATATATTAACATTGCATCTTCTGATAATAATAACTGTTTCCAAATACGTCTACATTTTTCTAACTGAGATGTCCCATACGGTAATCTTCTATCATCAGATAAAAGTCTAAAATGTGCTATTTCCCACGTATTAAATTCCATGTCTTTATTTTTCCATGTAAATTTAACAGCAGAATCATCATCTTCTGTATTAGGTTTGTTTAAATCCATTCCTTTTTCTACACGGTCCACCTCTATATTAGGTAATTGATTCACCCCAACGATACCTTGTTTTGGGTCAATTTTTAGGTAAACAAAATTATCTCCATATTTACAAGTATTTCTAACCCACATAGGTAAGTTAGTCTGTACATCCATAATATTATTAAATAAATCAGCTAAAATACTTTTTATTCTATTAGACTCGGAATAGATGGTTAACATATGGCCTTTTTCCGATAAAGTAGTTCCCTCTTCCGAATATATGTCTAAAGCTGCTGAAATCTCTGGAGTAAATTCCATTGATTCATAATCATAATACGCTGCTAGTCTTGTAGGTTCATAATATACAGCTTGGGAGTATAGTTGTGATTCTACTTTCTTCCATTGGTTTGTTAAATATTGAGTTTGTTGTGCTTGTAGTTTTGCTGTATCAAACTCTTGTTTATTAGTGGTTCTTAATAATTCTTTAGAATTAAAATTATATGTAGGAGTTCCTGGTTTGTTAGAGTCTCCACTATCACCACCAAATAAAGCCCCAAGTCTTTGATATATTGTTAAATTTTCTGCCATACTGATATAAATCTAATAATTAATATTATTTTGTAAACTCCTAGTCAACATAATCGCACTCTACATATGCCCCTCCTGAAGGTGTTACCAAACATAAATCTTTATCTATTATTGTCCCTCCATCTACATAAGTTACACATTCGTCAACAGTAATAGGTATAGCTGATGGCGGATAAATAGAATCACAATTATTGGTTAAAAGTATACAACAATCTTCATCAGGTGTAGCTTTTCTTTCAAATATTCTATTAGGTGATTTATCAAATAAATCCGGTTCAAACGGTGTCCATGCATATACAGTTTGGTACAAAGCACGTCTAAGTAGTTTTCCTGACCTATTTCTTTTTCCTGGTGGGTGAGACCCCCATCTTTTCCTTCCTGGATATCCTGGTAATGCCATATAACTTTTTTTATATTATTTTAATCCTCCGAACAACCATAAATAGTCCTCGGTATCTTTTTTAGGGTCACCTGATAATCCTAAAGGTGGTTGATGTCTTAAATGGGCTGGTTCCATTAAAGGCTTTTTATTATTTTCTCTACTCTCGCCATCTCTTACTATCCAACTATCTAACATTGCTTTAGCTTGGTTTACATTTTTTCTTAATTCTGCAAAAGAATTTTGTGCAACATATAATGACATTGCTATTGCCATAATTAAATCATCATGATGTCCTCTCATGTGGTCTGGTCTTCCATTTATATAAACAAATGTTTTTAATTCATTAATTAATCTAGTAGAACGTATTTTAAATCCTGTCCGTAATTGTTCTTCTAAAGCCTGAACTATCTGTGCTCTTTTATTGTTAAAGTTAATACCTGGGGTCTTTTCTGTGGCTTTAGGATTATGTCTCCACATTTCTTCACTTTTTACACCATCATAATAAAAATCTTTATGACCTAATTCTAAAAGTTTTCTAGAAGTAGAAACTCCCATACCTCCCGTAATGTCTACTACAATAAAACAATCATATTTCTCCGCCCATTTAATTGCTAATTCTGCTGCGATATCTGGTGGAATTTTGCCTAAATATTCTAATACTTGTTCTCTTTCATCAAAGTCAATAATTGTAAAACCTGTTGAATCTTCACTATCACCACGAGATACGTCAATTCCCATAATATATTTATGTCCTTCTACTGGTTCTTTCCATACCCATAATTCGTTACCTACCCATTTTTCTATTGGTTCTCTTACTTCTTTTTCTATAGTTGCTATAGTATCTGGTGGTATTACATTATCACCCGAACCTAGGAATGCACATTCTAACTCTTGTGAGATTTTACGTCTATCGAATTTAAGTTTTTTACACATCTGTTCAAACCAATCTGAATAAGGTGTGTATCCGAGTTCTTCCATCTTATCATACTCCTCCGCTGGTACATTTTTTACTATTTCTATATCTAAGTATTCGTCTCTATGTAAAAAGAAGTGAGTTATATCTTTTTCTATTTTTATCCATTGTAAATCGTTAGTAAATCGTGGGTCATTAAACCATTTAAGTCTACTTATATGGAAATTATTTAATCCTCTAACACATTGGTCAAATATTTCATAATAAATTCTATCGAATCCGTTTGGTGTTGAGATTACGATGACCTGACCACCGGTAGATAGTGAAGCCATACATGCAGCCCATAAATCACTTCCAGCTTCAATATATGCTGCTTCATCAAATATTAGAATGGTTGGAGTATATCCTCTTAACGCATCTACAGAGGTTGCTACTGCCTTAACTTCGGACCCATTTGTTAATCTATAATGTCTTTGCGAGTTTTTATCCTTATCAAATCCTACATGAATCCAATCAGGCCACTGTCTTAAGAAATTTTTAATTTTATTAGCCATCTCCGTGGCAGTATCTAATTTATTAGCTAATAGTAGAACTGATTCAGGTTTTTCAGAAGAAGCAAATTGTAATTTTTTAGAAATCCACGCCGATGTAGCGGTAGACACACCTGCTTGTCTATATTTTAATACAATATTTTCATTATGATTTTCAAAATCATTAATCATTTTAGTTTGTTCAGGAAATAGCTGGAATGGTACGTGTTTATTTTGAGTGTTATCATAAGTCTCTAAATAAGTCGCAAGTGCATATTCAGTATCTTTATGACACTTTACATATTCCTGTATAAGCTCTTGTTTATTCATATACTATAAATATAAGAAAACTTATAGTTAGAATTATCTATCGTGATTGTGTTTGTAAGAAGTCTTTCTCTTGTCTCGTTAGAGAATCCATCCCTTGAGCGAATATTTTATCTAAAATTTCGTCCATATCTAATTCTACTTCTGCAGACGGTGAAGTTATCTCTGGTTCTATATCAGATTCTGGTTCAATGATGCCTACTTCGCTTTCATCATAATCAGTAGGTTCAAAATCTTCATAATTTTGTTTCTTCATTTCCTCCATTATTCCTTTAACAATATTTCTAAGTCCCTCTTTACCTTCTTCATTACCTGCTAAAATATTTTTAGATAATCTAAATAAGTCTTTTGCGTCCATTCTAGAAAATTCACTAAACAGATAATTTTGTATTTCTAATTTATCATCATCCATTAACTCATAAGGGTACGCTTCCCTAAATTTTTCCCATATTACTGGACCTAATCTTAAATCCCAAACCTCAGCAACTAAAGTATCCTCTGAATCCATTACCATTTGTGCCTGTCTAGGGTCGTCCGGCAATCCTTGCGTTGCAAGTACCTCCATGACCCCTTTTATTAATTCATGTACCAAAACTGGGAAAGTTATCCCACGTGCTATAACTGTAGGTGGGTCAGTTTCTGGGTCCACTTCCTCTTTTCCAGCCATAGATTCACCACTTTGTGCCATCATCATAGTTGTTTGGTCAGGCATAATCCAATACACCAAATCATTTACTGACATCATTACACCATATAAATTAATTAAATCTCTATCTATTGTGTTTAAGTCTTCTTCCACTAAATGGAACATATAATGACCTTTTTTAGATGCCCCTTGTATTAATTGATTTAAAAATCTTCTTTTTTGTTTTTCTATATCGAAATCTTCAAACTCTTCAACGGCTTCTTCTTCTGCATTTTGTTGTTGTTGTTGCTGTTGTTGCTGTTCTCCACCAGGATTCATTCCGCTCGTGTCCATTTCTTGCATTCCCACAATCTTTGCGTCAAACTGTAAGGCATCTTCAGGAATAGCAAGTTGTTCTCTTACAATATTTACAGCTAACTCTTCTAATTTTTCTTTATTTTGTCCTTCTATCTGAAATATTCGTTGTACTGATTGCATTAACATTTGTTGTAATTGCCCAAAACTATCTGGTGTTACATTCTGTACACCGGTATAATGTTTTACAGTCCTGACCACATCCTGAAATCTTTTAGAAGCAATTAATTCTTCAAACGTATTTGTAATGCCTTCTTCTGGTACTTCTGGAAAAGCTTCACTTCCAGCTCCTGGAAAGTCTCCAGTTTCTAATTTACTTTGTAAGGTAGGGTCCATTCTTTCTGGCGCATCACCATAATCAATAGGAGGTGCCTCATGTAATCTATTCTTAATTTCCACCAACTGTTCTTTATTAATTAGTATATCTTTTTTTTCCATAACTAACTTAATTGTCCGTTTTCTACTTCATCTTCAGCGGGGGTAAAAATATTATCAAATGCTAACCAAGATGGTAACTGAGTTTGTTCTGTATCTTCGGCTTTTGGTTTTGGCTTATGTTTCGGTTGGTAGGGTGATTTTCTACCTGGTTTTTTTGGTTTTATAAGGGGCGTAGTAGTTGGTTGACTAGGTGCTATAGTTGGAGCTTCTAAACTTTCAGCCGTTTCTCTTATTGTCTTTATTAAATCTTCTTTAGAGAATGAAGGATTTTCATGTCTCTCCAAAATACTCATAATAAGAGTATCTAATTCTCTTTGTTCCTTTTTAACTTTTTCCGGTAATCCTTCATCTGATGTGTTACATATTTCTTTTAATTCCTTTAAGGTATTAGATTTAGCAACATCTCTAACATCATCTCCGGTTCCACAATCTTTATATCCACTCTTTTTACAATCTAAAGCAAAACAAAACATTCTTTTTTGTGCTTTGGAAGCTGCTACTTCCATAATTGTTTTTTTAGTTAAGGTTTGAACAGACTCAATTCCCATTCCTCTACTTCCTGGGTCACCTCCGTCTCCCATTCCATCCGGAGCTTGTTGTTGTGTTGGAGTCTGAGTGTATTCTCCTTTTCCAGCATCTGTAACATCTATCTCTTCCGTATCTTCTTTTATATCATCTTCTAAACCATAGAAATTTTTCTCATATTTTTTAAATAAATCATACTTTGTTTCGTCTTCTGGTGTGATTTCTTCATCAAGTCCAGCATCGCCTTCTCCATCAGCTTGCCCATATGAATCCATTGGTCCTTGTGATTGGAAACCTGAAGCGTCTGGATTATGGAAAGAAGTTTGTGGTTCTGGTGCTCCACCATACATTATTATCTCATCCATTTCTACCTCATCTCCATCTAACAACCCTTGTTTTACTTCACCATTATCAACTTGTTCCCACTCTGGGTTACCCATATTATCCACATCTTCTACATCTTCTACTTCATTAGTTTGGACATCTTCTTTGCTTCGTTCTGTTTCAGTTTCTATATCTGCATTGATTTTTGCTAAGTCAGCATTAGAATTTTCTAAATCCTCAAGAGCATTTGCTTTTTCTCTAGTAAGGTCGGATAACGCATCTTCTTGTATCCTGTTAGAAAGTGACTTTATCTGGTTTTCACTAAAATTTAAAATAGTTTTTAACGATAAACCTGTTTCTTGTAAGGCTTTTATATTGTTAATATTATTTAACTTCTTCATAATCTTTATTATATTCTAGAACTAAATCCTTACTGTATAATTTATCTTCAACCGAACTTATAGATTCTCCAAAATGGAAAACAAGCCTATCTTCCAAAGATTCTAAACTCTCCTCATCTACCTTCTCCCACGCTAAAGATAAAATTCCATCTATGATATCTTCCATTGAAAAGTAGTCAGAATTTTTACCTAACTCTAACTCCATACCTTCTTTAAAAGTTCTACCTACTCTTTTTACATATTTTAAATCAGGCGGAAAAGGTCTTCCAGCCGCAGGAGTTGCTTCCCATTCTTCCCCCCATAAATCTATTTCGGTATCTGAGAAAATAAATTCGTATATGTGGTTGCCTCTAAAATCTGGTCCTAATTCATTAATAAAAATGAGTTTCATTATGAAATTATCTTTCCTCGTGGTGTTACACCAATCTTTATATTTTCTTTTTCAAATAATAAGTCACCTTTTTTAGTTCTTCCTAAAAAATTTACATCATATTTTTCCATTAATTTTTTTGTGCCTACTTCTTGTTCATATGATACAAAATACTTATTAGTTAATTTATTATTTTTAAGACGTTTTGCTTTTTCTTTAATGTAATTTTCTGCGACTATTCTCTTTGTTCGTTTTTCTTCTTTAGATTCTTTGAAGTATTTTTTAATTGTCTTATTAACTTTCTTTTCATTACTTTCAGAAAAGATATCCATAAATTTTGATTTGAGTTCTAAATCTTCCTCTTCTCCTGGAGCATCAATATCATCAAAATATTCATCATCATCATATCTGTCTATTGTTATATCCTCCTCTAGGCTATCTTCACCAAAAACTTTTCTACCTGCCCATTCTCCAGCTGCAGCTCCCGCTGCTGTTCCTGCGGCCACTCTTAAAGCTGGCCAAAACTCTTCCAATTCCTTTTCTGAAGCTGGTGCAATTTCTCCATCCTCCATCTTCTCTGCCTCACCTAAATCCATATCTTCAGAATCTACATCAAAGTCTAACTCTCCATCATCTTCCATTTCTTCATCACCACTAATTTCTACATCAAACTCACCTTCTTCAGTATAATCTGCTTCGTCATCAGTCTCTAATTTCTCTTGGATATCTTCTATGTCTTCTGCGGATAATTTGGTTATGTCAACTGCTGATATTATAGAGTTTAACACATATTTGATAGTATCTGAATCTATTTCTTCATCTACTTCTCTTAATTTCTGACCTAATTTGCCAGTTAGCTTTTGAATTGTTTTAATAGGTAGTGGTCCTCCTTCTATTTCTTCCTCACCACTAACTTCTACATCCATATCCATATCCATATCATCACCACCTTCGTCGGATTCGTCATCCATAGAAAAATCAAGCTCTTCATCACCTCCTGCGTCTCCTTCGTCATCCATAGAAAACTCCATATCGTCGGTATCTTCTTCAGCTTCTGGTGTTTTTAAAACAAATTTCTCTTCTTCTTGTTCACCATAAAGACTTAATCCTTTTCTATTACCTGAAATTTTATTTGATTCACTTATAATTAAATTTAATCTTTTTAATGCCGCACCATAAGATTTAAATCTATCACTATTAGAATTGTGAAGGCCATTTATATACTCTAGAGAGTTTACATTTTTTCCTTCTTTTATAATGTATGTAGAGTTTTCTCTTACTATACCATAAACTTTTTTATTGGTAGCTTTAATAGTATATTCTACACTAGTATTATTATTGGATTCTGCATTTCTTGTGTAATTTGCTATTTCCATTATTCTTTTTACCTTCTGGTCTATTGGTAATTTTTCACTTCCGATTGGTCTCATGTTGTTTTATTTTTATTTAATTTTATTTAATTATTAAGTCCTGACATTCCTAATTTAACATATCCTACTTGTTGTGCTCTACTTGAAGCCGACATTGAGTATGCTCCACCATCCACTCTAGGTGCGTTTCTATCTGGATGTCCACAGTTGAAACAGTAACAATTCAGACAAACTCCTTCTGCCCAAGTACCTACTGAATGTACATTATACGGTATTGCTTCGTATGCTGGTATATCCATTGAGAACCCATTTACTATTACGGTAACCGCTGATGCTGTTGAATTGGTTATTTGTGTGCATGTATATGCAGTAAAAATGTAATTACCCCTTGCTGTTATTTCCGGTTCACAAAAGGTAGTGTCCGGTATTCTGTTTCCTCCAAAATTATTTGACATAAATATATATTTTACTATAAATACTTTCTAATTGCAAAGATTCTTGTTATTTGTTAGTTCATACTTAAACTATTATCTATGAGTTCATTCTTCAATTGAAACAGCCTCTTAATGTACCCACTTCTTCTTAAGAATTTAAAAGCCAAGTTCTCATAAGAATACTCACCTCCCTCCTCTAAACCACAGTTTCTAAACTTCTTTAATTTGTTCTTAATTTTATCAATAACTTCTAATGTTTCTTCTGGTGTTTGTTCATATTGTCTACTATAAAGTGCGTCAATCATATCCATCCACCCTCTTGCTTTTGATAAGATTTTATTTACATCTATTTCCGATTCTACATACTGAGGTTTTACCACCCACTCATTAAAAAGAATTGAATAAACACCACTAGAAAAGTGTGTTTCTTTAGAATCTTGTCCATAAACCTCAACCTCAAAACCTCTTATCTCAATATCATGTGACGCGTTCCATAAATTTTTCTTAGCATTTAAAAAATTCTTAATTAGTTTCTCATTTTCATCTATCTCACTAAAATTTAATATTATATGTAAATCTATGTCTGAAAAACTAGACCAATTATAATTAGAAATGCTACCAGTTACCACAATATCTTCTATATCACAATCTTGTGTCTCTACACTACAATCTAAATTATCCAAATCTATGAATGATAGGAATTCATTTGTTATTTTCAATAACTGAGTTCTGACTTCTTCTCGCATAAAAAATTCACCAGAATCTGAATCCATTTCCCATATCTGGGGAGCTAGTTCATCTTTCTGGTGAAATGTTGTTAATATATTATCCTTTATTCCCATACTAATAAATACTACTTAATAAAAGATAATATTAGTTAATTATTTAATCTCGTTATATCGGTATTTTTTAGATATTTCTTTATTAAAGAATTTTCCTTGACTTTCAGATAATCTCATCTTGGTAAACACTTGAAAAGGGACTTTGCTATACACATAACTTCTTCCTCCTTTAAATGTTACTTTTAATGTCTTATCATCCCTATTATATACTGATGAAAGTATATTACTAGAAACATATTCGTTTAATATTTTTGTACCGTCTATTTTTTCTGTTTTTATTGCCATATTATTTTTATTTAAATATATCAAAACTTATTAATAAATACATACGAATTAAGATTATTTTACTTCTTCAAACTCCACATCCTCATAATCAGCAGAATCAGATTTATCTTCAGTTTTAGTATCTTCCGTTGCTTTATACATCTCTTCGGATGCTGATTGCCATAATTCGTTAAGTGAATTTAAATCTTCATCTATTTGTTTTAAATCTTTATTCTTATGTGACTCTTTTAACTTTTCAAGTCCATCACTAATTTTATTTAGTTTGTCCGCGTTAATTTTATCACCATATTCTTTAATTTGTTTCTCTGTTTGGAATATCATGCTGTCTGCTTCATTAAGTTTCTGAATTTCTTCCTTCTTTTTTTTATCTTCTTCCGCATTTATTTCCGCTTCTTTCTTCATTCTTTCAATTTCCTCATCAGATAAACTACTTCCAGACTCAATTTTAATATTTTGTTGTTTACCTGTTCCTTTATCTAATGCTTTAACATCTATAATTCCATTAGCGTCAATGTCAAATGTTACCTCAATCTGTGGTATACCTCTTGGTGATGGTGGAATATCAGTTAGTTGAAACCTTCCTAATGTTCTATTATCTGTTGCCATAGGTCGTTCTCCTTGTAAAACATGAATATCTACTGATGGTTGATTATTAACTGCTGTAGAAAATACTTGAGACTTAGAGGTTGGTATCGTGGTATTTGATTCTATTAATGTTGTCATTACTGCTCCCATTGTCTCAATACCTAATGAAAGTGGTGTTACATCTAATAGTAAAACATCGTTTACCTCACCAGCGAGAACTCCTCCCTGAATTGCTGCCCCCATTGCTACAACCTCATCAGGATTAACACCTTTTGATGGGGCTTTCCCAAATAATTTCTCTACTGCTTTTTGAACCGCTGGGATTCTGGTAGAACCACCTACTAATAGAATCTCATCAACATCTTTTGCTTTTAACCCAGAATCTTTTAAAGCTTTTCTACAAGGACTCAAACTTTTCTTAATTAAGTCCTCCACCATAGATTCAAATTTTGCTCTTGATAGATTACGAACTAAGTGTTTAGGCCCACTACTGTCTGCAGTAAGATAAGGTAAATTAATTTCTGTAGTGGTAGAGTTTGATAATTCTACTTTTGCTTTTTCTGAAGCTTCTCTTAAACGTTGTAAAACAGCCGGGTCTTTACTTATATCCATTCCGTTACTTTCTTTAAACTCTTTCAATAACCAGTCTATAATTTTTTCATCAAAATTGTCACCACCTAAATGGGTATCACCATTAGTTGACTTAACTTCAAAAACACCATCCCCAAGTTCTAATATTGATACATCAAAAGTACCACCCCCAAGGTCATAAACAGCCACTGTCATATCTTTATTTTTCTTATCCATTCCATAAGCAAGTGCAGCTGCAGTTGGTTCGTTGATAATTCTAAGTACTTTTAACCCCGCTATTTCTCCTGCTTCTTTTGTAGCATTTCTTTGTGCATCGTTAAAATAAGCGGGTACTGTTATTACAGCATCTGTTACTTTTTCACCTAAATAGTCCTCAGCTGTCTTTTTTAAGTTTTGTAAAACTACTGCTGAAATTTCCTGTGGAACATAAGACTTATCGTCAACCTTTATGGTTACGATATCATTACTTCCTTTTACTACGTCATAAGACATCTTTTTTGCTTCCTTATGTATTTCACTAAATTTACTACCTATAAATCTTTTTACAGAGTAAATTGTGTTTGTAGGATTAGTTACAGCCTGTCTTTTTGCTGGGTCCCCAACCATACGATTACCGTCTTTAAACGATACTATTGAAGGTGTTGTTCTTTTACCTTCTGAGTTCACCACAATTACGGGTGAATTTGCTTCAATTACAGAAACACACGAATTTGTTGTTCCTAAATCAATTCCAATTATTTTTGCCATGTTTAATTAATTTTTTTATTTTATTTTATTTTATTTGTTTATGAAATTACTTTCACTACTTTTATACTACAATTAGTATACCAAAGGTAATAAAAAAGATATTCAATGTCAACCTGTCAATCGAACATGACATTTTGTCAGTTATTGATTTTAATAAAAAAATAATATACATTTATATAAATAAAAAAAATTAAGATATGAACACAAATGATAGTTATTCGTCCTTTAGTCATCCTGATGATGACGGAGGAGGCAAACCTCCACAAAGAAGAAAAGAAAATGAAAATAGGAATGCCACCCCAATACTAGATAATTTTTCTAGAGATTTGGTGGCCCTAGCAAGTGAAGGAAAATTAGACCCGGTTATCGGTAGAGAAGATGAAATATTAAGAATTGCTCAAATTCTAAGTAGAAGAAAGAAAAATAACCCTGTTTTAATTGGTGAACCTGGTTGTGGTAAAACAGCTTTAGTTGAAGGATTGGCAAGTAAAATATATAAAGGAGAGTGCCCAATAAATTTAGCGGATAAAACTATCTTAAGTTTAGATTTAACAAGTATGGTGGCAGGCACAAAATATAGGGGACAGTTTGAGGAACGTATGAAAGCAATATTAGATGAGTTAAAAGGACATCCTGAAATTATAATTTTTATAGATGAACTACATACGGTTGTTGGGACTGGTAATTCTTCTGGTTCTTTAGATGCTGCAAATATATTTAAACCCGCATTAGCAAGAGGAGAACTACAATGTATTGGAGCAACTACTATTGATGAATATAGAGAGCATATCGAGAGGGACGGTGCACTAGAAAGAAGATTTCAAAAAGTAACGGTCGAACCTACTTCTCCTGCAGAAACTTTAGAAATATTACGACAAATAAAACAAAAGTATGAGGACCATCATAAAGTAACTTATACAAACGAAGCATTAGAATTATGTGTAAATTTAGCTGAAAGATATATCACAAATAGAGAATTTCCAGATAAAGCTATTGATATATTAGATGAGGTTGGTGCACGAGCCCAAGTAGATATTAAATTCCCTCCAGAAATAGAAAAGTTAAAGGACCAATTACGTAAATTAAAAGAAAAGAAAATAAGTGTAGTTAAATCTCAAAGATATGAAAAAGCGGCAGAATTAAGAGATAAAGAAAGAGATATTAAAGATGAATTAGATGAAAAGAAGTTAGAATGGGAGTTAAGGATAGAACAAAAAAGAAGAGAAATAATAGATGAACATATTTATACGGTCGTATCCCAAATGACTAAAATACCTTTAACTAAATTGAATACAAATGAGAAACATAATTTATTAAAAATTGAGGAAAAACTAAAATTATCTGTTATAGGTCAGGACAAAGCAATTGAAAAAATTGCAAAAGCTATAAGAAGAAACAGAACGGGGATAAGAGCACATAATAAACCTATTGGTACTTTTATGTTTCTTGGTTCTACCGGTATTGGTAAAACCCATTTATCAAAAGCTATTGCACAAGAATTATTTGGTTCAGAAGATGCATTAATTCGTGTAGATATGAGTGAATATAGTGAAAAATTTAACGCTTCTAGATTAATTGGTTCTCCTCCTGGATATGTAGGTTATAATCAAGGTGGACAACTTACAGAAGCGGTAAGAAATAAACCGTATAGTGTTGTTTTATTTGATGAGATTGAAAAATCCCATAGAGATATTTTTGATTTATTATTACAAATTTTTGATGAAGGTCACTTAACTGATGGTTTAGGTAGAAAAGTTAATTTTAAAAATACCTTAATTATTATGACTTCTAATGTTGGTTCTAGACAACTTCACGATTTTGGTAGAGGATTAGGATTTAAAACACAATCACAAGACCAACAAAGAGGAGAAGAAGAAAAACAAGTAATTAACAAAGCATTAAAAAATAGATTTAATCCAGAATTCTTAAATAGAGTAGATGAAGCAGTTATATTTAACCCTTTAGATAAAGAACAAGTATCTAAAATCACGGAGATTGAATTGGCTAGTTTGGCTATTCGTTTAAAAGAAATGGGTTATAAATTTAAATTTACTAAAAGTGTAATTAATTATATATCTTCTGAAGGTTTTGATGAAAAATACGGTGCTCGCCCTATCAAAAGAACTATTCAAAATAAAATAGAAGATTATCTATCTGAACAACTATTAAAAGGAAATATAATTAAAGATAAATCCTATACTTTAAGTTTTACCAGAAAAGGAGAATTATCATTAAAAAGTAGATAAATCTACTCAACATCATCTGGACCGTCAGGGTCCATCACGCCCAACACAAGTCTCCTCCGCACTTATTTCACAAGTTTCATAACCTTTATACACACATTGGTTATAGTATGGTGATATCGGTGAGTCTCCACAAGTAGAGAACCAAACTTTGTAGAATCCTTCTGGTGCTGCCCAAGTACTTCCAGGGTCACATACGCAATCTGAATTATCGTAAATGTAGTCACCCGCTTGTATTAATTGACCTGCTGGTCTATTAGTGTATCGTGTTGTACAGGATAAATCTTGACATGCAGCATCACAATCTTCTTGAGGTATGATGGTCATAAGAACCTCTCTACATGTTGCTGGAGGTTCACATGTAGTTACAGTTATTATCTTACCAGTGCCATCTACTTCGTAACAGTAAGAACATCCTCCATCACAATTGTTAGGTGAATAAAAACCTGCAGGTGCAAGACTACAAGCTGTATCGGTCCATAAATAATCACCCACAATTAAAGGACATATATAACAATCACCATCAGAATAATATACTTCGCACACAGTAGAATCACACGCCGTTTCACAAGTATCTATAGAATAAGTCAATTCTACACCATCACACGGGTCACATATTGTTGGGCATGTATCTATATTAGTGATAATTCCTCCAACAACAGTATAACATCTTTCACAATCCACACTACAATTGTTAGATGAATAATAACCATTCCCTACTGGGGTACAAAGTATATCAGTATAAATTGGGTCACCCAAATGTAAACTACATTCAGTACAACCAGTTGCAGGACCACCATTAGCTAAACCATAATCTTTAGAATAATAAAAAGAACACGAACCGCTACATGCCTCATGACAGGTCATGTCATGTTGTGCAAATTGAAGTGGTCCACAAGGATAGCACCCTGAAGGGTCACAATTTTTAGGTATTGAGTCAACATTAAGAGTATTGGGAACGGTTACCGCATTAACATTTAATGTGTTATTGCAGAAATTAGTACCATTTATTGTTAAAATATCTCCCACTATGTTAGTGTTATATAGGTACTATCAGGGTTAAAATATATTAATGCAATTTCAGTAGGAGTAATAATGTCCACTAAGTAACCTACAGCTCTTACATATTGTGTTGCAGTACTAGGTGGTACATTTTCTATTTCTCCATCAGTTGTTGAAACATATAACGGTTGACCTTCAACCTCTGTTCCTGTTAAATCATGAGCGTTGTACATCTTATAAAATCCTCTAATTAGTATTCCATTCGTTGGGGCTGCTCCTAATGCGATACCTAACATATTTCCTTGAGACGCTACGTCTGCCGCATCTGCTTTAACCCAACTTCCAGCTTGTAATTGTACTAGATATCCCGCAGCATAATCTCCTCCTGCGAGACCAAATCTAACTATCTCTCCACCACCTGTATCAGTAGCTAAACTAGTTAAATCACTAGTTTCATGAACTACATCTAAAGCTGTTTTAGCTAATGTAGTGTTTAATGAATTTGTACTAAGATAATTCTGACTTGCAATTCTTGCTTTCCCCATTGTCTGAGAATTAGTCATGTATGCTGTAGAAGGAGTACTTCCAGTTATGGAATCTCCACCACCTAGAATTACAGAATAATTAGCTTCTGAACGAAGAACGTTATTTATACCACCGATAATAGAACTATGTGTTGCTCCAGAAATATTATTTCCGGTACCACCAAGAATTGATGAGTGACCCTCCACACTAAAACCACCAACCGTTTGGAAGATTAGGTTATCTTTTCCACCACCAATAAAACTCCTCTGTTGATTGTATATTTCATTATTCCACCCACCAACAATAGCAGTACATTGTTCTCCATCACTACCTGTCAATTTATTGTCGTAACCACCTACAATACTACCCCAATGATGAGTACTTCCTATGTCGTTATAGTAACCACCAGCAATCGTATTACCTCCTTTTCCAGATATATTATTGTCCAGACCACCAGAAATCACACTATTTATTCCTCCTATTCCGATTGTGTTTTTCCAACCTGGTAGAGACGGTAATTTTGGTACTATACTATTAGAACCTAAATCATATTCATAAGGGCTATTATCGTGAGTATTACAAGTGGTAGCGGTATATGTGTTTCCACTATTTGTTACAATATGTAGTGTACATCCAGTAGTATAAGCTGATACTACAAACTGGTCTCCACTATATCCAATCATACCAGAGTTTTGCCATGTTGCGTTTCCACTAGCATCTGATGTTAAAATTTTAGTAGCTCCTTCATTAGCAAATCCTCCATGATATCTAAATGGTAATTCTTGTGGTGGTCCAGGTATCCATCCTCCAGCAGGTTCTGTTGTATTTACATCCAGTCCTCTCATGAATACTGTAAATTCTCTATCAGTAGTCATATTTCCACCACCCATAATTACCGAATACTGGTGGTTTACTGTATTTGTATAACCATTAACTACAGTACCGTATCCATATAACACACCTGGTATATCTATAATATTTTGGTTACCTCCTAAAATTGTAGAGGCTCTTGAGGTCTCTATTGTGTTATTTACACCCCCAGAAATGTTAGACCAATCAGAAGTATCAAGTATTTGATTATTTACACCACCAGCTATTACACTTCTATTGGAGCCCAGAAGAATATCATTATTTTGTCCACCCCCTATATTAGACCACCATGAGTCGGCGGATATTATATTTTCACCTGCTTGTGAAGGTCCTGGTAATGTAGGAACTATACTATTAGTGCCTGTCGGTCTGTATGGACTGTAACTACCATTACACGTATCTGCTGTAAACGTATTTCCACTATTAGTAAAGAAAGTAATTGTACAACCAGTAGTCTCTGCTGATACAACCACTTCATCACCATCAGTACTTGGTATGCCAATAGGTCTCCAGTGTGCGTTTCCTAATGCATCTGCAGACATTAACACATCACCAGGGTTACCATGACTTGCGTAAGTTCCGTGATATTTGAATGGTCTATCAATACCATTATATCCGTTAGTGTTAGCGTCCAAACCTTTCATATATGTGGTTTCTGGGCTATTAGCGTAAGTAATTCCTCGAGAACCTATAATTGCTGCATATTCTGCGTTACGACCTATTGTGTTTCCTGAACCGTTAAATATACCAGCGTAATCTGTAGTGCCACCCACTAAAAGACTAATGGTATTATCTTTACCACCCGCTATAACTGAGTCTTTCGAGGCTAATATTGAATTATATGTACCCCCAAGTATTGAACTATTACTAGCATTTCCGTCACCTTTATCAATTAGGTTTATTGCACCACCACCTATAAACCCTCCAGTACTCCCTGTTATTATATTAACAGCTCCACCACCTATGAAACCATGATTACTTGATAATAACCAGTTTCCTGAACCACCAACAATACTTTGATAGAATGAGTCTGTACCAGTTATTTTGTTATGACTACCACCACCTATAAAGTCATAACCAGAATAACCGACTTTAAAGTCTATATCCGCCCCACCAATAGTGTTGTTATATCCACCCGCAATATTACTAAATCCTGGACCGGAAGTGTTAAGTTTATTATAAGAACCCCCACCAATATTTGACCATGGGACTGTTGATAAGACATAATTATCTCCAACAATACCACTACCTGGTAATTTTGTACTAATACTGTTAACTCCTCTATATTCGTATGGACTATCACTAAATTCATTACATGTGTTTGCTGTATAAGTGTTACCACTATTTGTTGTTACAAACAATGTACATCCTGTTGTATAAGCTGATACCACGTACTGGTCACCACTGAAACTCACACCTGGTGTAGATAGGTTTTGCCAACTTGCGTTTCCACTTGCGTCTGAAACTAAAATCTTGCCCAGACCTTCTGCAGCGTATGTTCCGTGATACTTGAATGGTTTTTGACCCGAATCACTATCAGTGTGAGCGTCTAAACCGTTAGTGAAAGTAGTGTAAGTTCTATCAGTAGTAATATTACCACCACCTACAATTACACTATTTTTATGATTTACTGTGTTATTATTACCCCCAACAATTGCTGAGAAGAAATTGGTACTAGCAGCATTTTCTATTAAATTTTCTTTACCAGCTAAAATACCACTATATAAAACATTAGACACATCATTACCATAACCACCAACTATAGCGTTAGCCCATGTATTACCTCCTCGGATTTTATTTGTCCAACCACCACTAATCGTACTATAATGTGAAGTAGAACCAATCTCGTGATTATGACCACCACCTATACTGGCCCCTGAGGCTCCTTTTATTTTATTATTATAACCACCCGCAATTACCGAAACGGTTCCACCCGTCATCTTATTTGACTGCCCACCACCAATATTACTAAACCAACTAGTATTAGACATTTCATTTGCTGTAGGTCCTGTTGATGGTAATTTTGGTCTTATATTATTGGTTCCTGCCCCATATTGATAAGGGCTATTATTCATACTATTACAAGTATCAGCTGTAAAGGTATTTCCACTATTTGTAACAATGTGTAATGTACATCCTGTTGTATAAGCGGATATTACGTATTGGTCACCACTCCATGATACTCCCGGTGCTGTATTTTTTCTCCATACTGCGTTACCAGTACCGTCAACATCAACTAATACATTATTAAGTCCTGGAGCAGCTAAAGTACCGTAGTATTTGAAGTATCTATTAACCCCAATAGCATTAGTATCTACATCTAGACCATTCATAAATGTAGTGAAACTCTTATCACTTAATATATTACGTCCTCCCATCACTACAGAATATTCGTGAGTTACTTGATTTTGGAACCCATTAATTATCGCTCCATACCCATCACCTAATCCTGGTATGTTTATAGTATTTTGATGACCACCTAAAATTGAGGATACTCTAGAATCTGTTATAGTGTTGGTTACACCAGCCCCTACATTAGACCAAGCTGAAGCCGCGTCAACTGTATTGTTCTGACCACCACCGATACTTGCTCTAAATCCATCTCCATTATTACCACCTAAAATAGGTTCTATTCCACTATTAGTACCAAATCTATATGGTCCAGTCCCTTGAGAACCACAAGTATTAGCTGTATATACTATATTTCCTCCTTGGATGACATATTGTGACCCCGTAGCACCGGTACAATTTGTAACCATATATAATGTACAATCAACTGTGTAAGCACTTACAACTGCACAATCTCCTGTCCATGAAGCTCCGGGTGCTGTAGGTGTAGCCCAGATTGCATCACCTGAAGTATTAAGAGAAGTAAGTACGTCACCGGCTGACCCAGCAAAAGAACCTACACCATGATATCTAAATAATCTTGTACCACTAGAAGATGCTACATCTACATCTAATCCATTCATAAATGTAGTATGTGTTCTATCTGCGGTTAAAGATTGTCCACCAATAATTGCAGCATAGTCAGCTGTTACTGTGTTTGCTTGTCCGTTTACAATACCTGCATAAAGAACACCACCATCACTTTGTATTTTGTTACTTCTACCACCTAATATTGATGAAAACTGTGTCCATAATATTGAACCACTAGTGTCTCCTAATGTATTAGACATTCCACCACCTATAAAACTATAAGAACTATTATTATTAATAGTATTAGTATATCCACCAACTAATCCGTTATAAAGACCACCCTCCATGAAATGGTGAGCACCTCCACCTAGGAATCCTTTCTGAACAGATTTCATTGTATTAAAATAACCACCAACTAATACGGATGCACTATCTCCTGTAAGAATATTGTGGTCACCACCACCTAAGAATGATTGATAAGTTAATCGTAAGTAGTTATATTGACCTGCTCCTATAATAGATTCGTCTGATTGAAGTATTTCATTATATGAACCCCCTACAATATTACTGAAGCGGTTTGATAGTACTCCAGGAGAGCTTCCACTTGCTGGGCTTTTATTGATAGTACCTACATAATTATGCCAACCCGCTCCAATAAAACTAGCTTCGGAATATACGATTTTATTAGAGTAACCAGCTGAAATTTCACTTTCAACAGCACCGGAAATAGCGTTATTACGACCCGCATGTATTCCACTATGGTATGCTATTGTGGTTCTATTATTTCTTCCACCAGATATCACATCAAACCAACCACCATTAGCTACATTATTTGAGAGTGTTAGTGTCGTGTCAATCGACCCTGTAGTCATACCGAATTTGTAAGGACTTGTACCACCAAATGTATGACATGTGTCGGCAGTATATGCAATATGGTCACCAACTAATAGTCTGTTGGGAGTTGTGGTTCCTGTACAACTAGTTACCAAATATAATATACAGTTTACTGTATAAGCTGTAGCCACTACACAGTCTCCCGTTAATCCAGCTCGGAAACCTGGGTCTTGCCAGGATGCGTTTCCTAACGCATCAGATGTTAAAATTCTACCAAGACCTTCATTAGCGTATCCTCCGTGATATTTGAGTGGTCTATTAATACCATTATATCCGTTAGTGTTAGCATCTAACCCTTTCATATATGTGGTTTCTGGTGAAGAAGCATAATTAATTCCTCTAGAACCAATGATTGCTGCATATTCTGCGTTACGACCTATGGTATTTCCAGAACCATTAAATATTCCAGCGTATGCGGTTGTACCACCTATAGGTGAACCGACGGTATTAACTGTACCACCACCAATATTACTGTAATTAGCATATATGGCATTATCTCTACCACCAACTATTGAACTATAAGGTTTAAATATTTTATTTAAATCACCTGCACCTATAAAACTAATAGTACCTCCGGTTATAATGTTTTGCATACCACCACCGATGAAACCACCACCACTATTTAATACCCAGTTTTTATACCCACCTCCAATAGCAGCGTAGAATTGGTCGTATCCACGTATTTTATTTTCATAACCACCCCCGATAAAGTCATAACCAGATGCACCTTCAGAGACGTTTATATTAGAACCACCAATAGTGTTATCATAACCACCAGCAATATTATTATATCCTGGACCGGAAGTGTTAAGTTTATTATAAGCACCACCCCCTATATTAGAATAGGCCAGGCTATTTCTAATGTAGTTATCTCCAGCTACACCAAATCCTGGTAAAACTGTAGAAATAGAATTTACACCACCTCTATATTCATAAGGACTAGTACCTCCAAATGTGTGACATGTATCTGCAGTAAATGTATTACCGCTATTTGTGACAATGTATAATGTACATCCTGATGTGTATGCTGATGTTACGTATTGGTCACCAGAAAAAGTGTATGTTCCTCCATCTGCCCAGACCGCGTCACCGAATCCTGTACTATCTACCAATACTTTACCAAATCCTGGATTAGCTAATGCTCCGTGATATTTAAAATATTTTGGACCTCCTGTTGAATTTAGAGAATTAACATTTAATCCTCTTGTATATGTCGTATATGTGTCATCTGTTGTAAATGATGGGCCGTTCATTATAACTGAGCCATCGTGTTTAACATGATTATTTAATCCATTAATAACTACACCATAGGTTACTGGTGTAGAGTTGGTACCTAATACTCTATTAACGTTACCACCTAGAATACTAGAATAGGTAGCACCTGATATTTGATTACCTGCACCACCCACGATATTAACAAATGTAACTCCTCCTGCAGGAGTACCTGCTGGTGCTACTCCTAATTTATTAAAAGCACCTCCGTGAATAGATGAAGCCATACTCTGTTTATATATCTTATTCCAATAACTGCCACCACCTATTTCAGTATATGCGGTCTCACATCCTCCTAATATTATATTACTTAACCCTCCTGTAATGTTTGATGTAAAAGCACTTATTACATTAGCACCCAGTTTTGGTTGGATGCTATTTGTAGAACATATACCACCACTCGCATATTCATATGGACCATCTGTGAATGAATTACAGGTGTCCGCAGTATAGGTTATATATCCATTAACATTAATAGAACCTACTGTTGTTCCGGTACAGTCTGTCATCATATATAATGTACATCCTTCTGTATATGCACTTACAACTGCACAATCTCCTGTCCATGATGCTCCTGGGGTTGGATTTCTCCTCCATACTGCATTTCCAAGACCATCAGAATCCGTTAATACTCTATTAAGTCCTTCATTAGCAAATAACCCATGATATCTTAATGGGGATTGTTGCATTACCCCTAACGGGTCATTTGCGTCAGTATCTACATCTAAACCTTTCGTAAAGACCGTAAAATCTCTATCAGTAGTCATATTTGCACCACCCATAATTACCGAATACTGATGATTTACTTCGTTTTGGAATCCGTTAACTATAGCACCATAACCATTAGACCATCCTGTTATGTCTACAGTATTTTGTTGACCACCTAAAATTGAAGATACTCTACTATTTTCTATAGTGTTATTAACACCATTCCCAATGTTAGACCATTGTGAATTTAAATCAACTGTATTTCCTTGTCCACCACCAATATTTGACAGAAGACCGTCTGCATTATTCACACCTAAAATAGGTTCTATTGCACTGTTGAGTCCATATCTATAGGGCCCACTATTAAATGAATTACATGTGTTCGCGGTATATACCACATTACCCCAACCATTAATAATATATTGTGAACCGGTCGCTCCTGTACAATCTGTAACCATATATAATGTACAATCAACTGTATAAGCACTCATAACTGCACAATCTCCTGTCCATGAAGCACCAGGTGATGTATTTCTGCTCCATACTGCATCTCCAAAACCAGTACTATCAGTTAAAACAAAATTTAATCCCGGATTAGCTAATGCTCCGTGATATCTAAAATATTTTGCACCCCCTGTTGAGTTTATAGAATCTACATTTAATCCTCTTGTGTATGTGGTGTAATCATCGTCTGAAACCATTGCGGGACCATTCATTATAACGGAACCGTCATGTCCAGGAAGTATTCTATTAGTCGTACCATTAATAATTGCACTCTGACTAGCACCGGTAATAATGTTTGATAGTCCTCCAAGAATTGCACTATGAGTTGAATCAGCCCATATCTGATTGCCCATACCACCCACAATAGTACTCCATGGGCTTGTGACCATCATGTTCGAGGTTCCACCACCAATATTACTAGAGTTTGACCCGTTGGTGATGATGTTGCTTAGACCACCACCTATGTATGACAACATAGAATCACCTAATATATTATTAGCCATTCCACCGCCAACTCGGGACATATTACTACCTGTGGTTATATCATTTGTAAATCCACCACCAATAGAAGACCAGTTTGCATTTGCGAAATTACCTGCAAGTATTGGTTGTATGGAATTCATTCCTATCCCCCATTCATATGGGCTAGGACTATTTAACCAATCACTACAAGTATCAGCTGTATATGCTACATTACCATTAACCAACACTCTACCTGGAGCTGTAGTACCAGTACAATTTGTCACCATAAATAAAATACAACCACTTACACCTGAGGTATATGCACTGGTTATAACACAATCTCCACTTACCGGAATAATTGGTATGCCACTATTTTGTAGAATATTGCCAAATATATCAGTGGTTAGATAAGATTTCCCTCCTGTAGGTATGTTTGTTACCCTTGCATTTCCTACAACATGTAAATTAGCATTGGTTCCCCATCCAGTGTTTGGTAGATTGGTACCGATACCAACATAACCACCGTCTCTTACCATAAAACTTGTATTACTTCCCGCAGGAATAGGTAATCCCGTACCACTATAAGTTACAGTAAATCCTGTTGTACTGTAATGGGCTCCTTCTGATATAACCCTTAATGAATTAAATATGTTGTTTAAATATCCCATTTATTATCCTATTATTACTGTTTTCACATTATCTAAATCCATACTTACAGCTACTTCTATTTGATTTACATTCACATAGAATATTTCAGCATCAATTTTTTGTTTATTTTCTGTCCATACATTTACTACCACATCTTCAGTAACCAATCCGTGACTTATTGTTTCTTTTACATTAGCTGTGTAGTCTCGGATGTCCACATGTTTTGTGGTTCCTGTTAAACCTGCCGTTACACCAGAACATGCTGTACTACACGGCATCCATCTTGCATTACCAAGACCATCAATATCAGTTAATATTTGATTAATTCCTGGGTTCGCAGCGGTTCCAAAATATCTGAATGGTTCTTGTGTTCCCCACCCAGTGGTTGTATTTAATTCTAAACCATTTGCAAATACGGTATGGTTTCTAGTTGTAGAAACATTAAGACCGTTAAGAATAGTTGAGTATTGATGTCTATTAATGTTTTGAAAACCATTTAAAATAGTAGAATATCCAGTTCCTATATCCGCACCTGTTATTCTATTGTGGTGACCCATAGAAATTAAACTAACAGAACGACCTGATATCACATTATCTATACCCCCTACAATACTGTTGTAGTTCCCAACAGCGTCTGTTCTATTATTTAACCCACCTGTTATATTAGACATAAGTCCATTGGCTAAATTATTATTGAGTACTGGTTCAATTGCATTAACACCTGCTCCGAATCGGTATGGTCCTTGATTAAACGTACTACAAATATCTACTGTATAGGTTCCTCCAGTACAATCTACTAGATTTAAGTCACAACCTAAGTTTGTTGTATAAGCTGAAACTATTGCACATCCTGATAAAGTTATATTAGGGAAAACAGGTAATGGTTGCCAAGTTGCCTCACCAGTACCCATTACATCAGTCAATACCTGACCTGCAGCACCATTGTTGGATAATGCACCGTGATATTTAAAGTACCTTGCCACACCATCAACATCATTTGTCTGAGCGTCTAAACCTGTTACAAATGTTGTGTTAGTTTTATCACTTGTTCTGCCCTTACTACCCAAAATAGCTGAGTAATCGTGTTCTACAAGATTATTCTTACCATTTACAATAGAAGCGTGAGTTACAGGTGCATCACCACCAACTGTATTATTTTCACCACCCTGTATATTTGACCATTTTGCGGTTGTAAGTGGCCCAATTGTGTTTCCACTACCTCCTACAATTGATGAGTGTGTTCCCCCATTAATTACTTTATTGTCAGCACCCCCACCAATAAAAGTATAATTATTATCTGCAAGTATATTATTTCCACCACCTGCAATGATTGACCATGAACTGTGTTTTATTTGATTATCTGTACCACCACCAAGTATCGAGTACGTACTTCCGGTTAGGTCGTTATCTCTTCCAGAGAATATTCCATTATAAACACCACCATATATTAAATTACTATAACCACCACCAATAATAGAATAATGTGTATCGTTTCCGTTAATTGTATTTTCCGAACCACCAACAATTACATGATGTGTCATTGACCATCCAGAGTTAGCTAACACCCCAATTCTATTGTGTAAACCACCTAAAATGGAATGATTTCTTCCTTTAGTGTATATTTTATTATTTAAACCTCCGTCTATATTAGAGTTAGTGGCAAATGGACCTATAAGATTCTCATTAGCTGCGTTTGAAATAGGTAATGTTGTTGATATACTACCGGACCCACCTCTATATGTGTAAGGTCCTGACATTGACGAACATGTGTCAGCTGTTACTGTTCCACCAGTACAATTAACTAGTGTTAATAGACAACCATTATTAGATGTATATGCAGAAACTATTCCACAATCTCCAGTCCAACTATGCCAACCAGGTACTCTCCTCCATACAGCGTCTCCAGCACCAGATACATCCATTAAGAATCTACCAAGTCCAGGTGATGCACTTGAACCATGATATCTCATTAGATGTGACCCTGTAGCTCCTTCTGTCATTACATCCACACCTCTCATATATGTAGTTTCTGGGGTTACCGCTGTTAAGTTTGCAGAACCAACAATCGCTGAAAATTTAGCGAAGTTGGAGATGGTATTACCAGAACCATTAAGAATAGCCGAATAGTCAGGTCTAGAACAAGCACTAAGAGAAGGCGGAGTTACTAAAGAACAGTTAGGCCCTAAAATTTTATTATAGGCACCCGCACCAATAAATGAACCTTTAGCCCGAATTTCATTTACTAGACCAGCAACTATACCACTATAATCTCCACCTTCATTGGTGAGAGGGAAATCTACATACCCTAGAAGATGGTTAGACTCTCCACCACCTATAAAACCTCGTGTGACTCCACTTATTATATTCTCATTACCACCACCAATAACACCATAACCTCCCAAGACTATTTCATTTTTTCTACCACCAAGTATTCCGTCATAGATTGCAATCTGTACAGGACACATTGCAGATAATTGTGTTGGGGTAATTAAATTTTGATAACCACCAGCTATAACTTGATATCCACCATCACCACAAAATAAACTCGGTCTAGGAGTTCCAATTATATTTCCATAACCTCCACCTATAGCAGCATGCCCCCAACCATACTGATGTATTTCATTATATCTACCTCCTTGAATATTATTATATTGAGGTCCTGTGATACCTATGTAGTTCTCTCCAAGTGTTCCTGATTGTGGTAAAACTGTGGATATTGAATTCGTGGTTCTATATTCATATGGACTACCATTAAATGTATTACATGTGTTTGCAGTATATACTATATTTCCTCCTTGGATGATATATTGGTTACCAGTAGCGCCTGTACAATTTGTAACCATATATAATGTGCATCCACTTGTGTATGCACTTACTACTGCACAATCTCCAGTCCATGTTACGTCTCTTCCTATAGGTTCTGCCCATATTGCGTTACCAAAACCATCAACATCTGTGAGAACATGACCAGCTACTGTTGGATTAGCTAATGTTCCATGATATTTTAAATATTTTGTTCCACCACCAAGATTATTGGAGTTTACGTCTAGTCCTCTTGTAAATGTCGTCCATGTCTTATCTGTTGTTATATTGTTACTTCCTATTATAGCGGAACCTTCATGTCTTGCCCAATTATTATTACCACTTATTACGGATGCATGATTTGTTGAGCTGCCATCAACTGAATATATTTTATTAAATGAGCCACCAACAATTATATTATGTAGTGTAGTTCCTGTTATAAAGTTTTGATTACCACCTACAATTGTAGAATTCATTATATAATTTTGTCCCAAATTATGTAACCCATGTCTTCCCATTCTATTTCCCACCCCTGCTAAAATACTAGAATTAACAGCTCCTGAATGTATTTTATTACCAGTACCTGAACCAATTGCCGTATAAGCAATAAATCCGTCTTTACCATATATTCTATTATTTAATCCACCAATAACGTTAGATGTAAAAGCACTAACTATATTAGCATTATCTATTGTTGGTCTTATAGAATTTGGCCCTTCACCGTACTTATATGGAGCATCTGTGAATGAATTACAGGTGTCCGCAGTATAGGTTATATAACCATTAACAGTAATAGAACCTACTGTTGTTCCGGTACAGTCTGTCATCATATATAATGTACATCCTTCTGTATATGCACTTACAACTGCACAATCTCCTGTCCATGATACTCCTGGGTTTGTATTTCTGCTCCATACAGCGTCTCCCAATCCTGTACTATCAGTTAAAACAAAATTTAATCCCGGATTAGCTGGTGCACCATGATATCTAAATAATTTTGTTGCTCCGTCTGCATCAAGTGAATTAGCATCTAAACCACTTACAAATGTTGTATGAGTTCTATTACTTGTAGTTCCTCTACCACCCATAATAACCGAATAACTATGTTGTACAATATTATCTTTACCATTTACAATAGAAGCATGTGTTACAGGCCAGTCTCCCCCAATTGTATTATGTTCACCACCTTGTATGTTTGAGTATTCTACAGATGTAATTATTCCGATTGTATTACCACTACCACCTACAATTGATGAATAGTTTCCATCAAGCTGTACTGTATTAGTACTTCCACCACCTATTAAACTATATACACTACTATCTATTTTATTTTTAATACCACCTCCAACATATCCATAAGCAGAACCGTATACTTTATTTGTAGAACCTCCACCAATAAATGAATAGGAACTTCCTGTTATATAATTTGCCCAACCACCAACAATACTACTAGAAACCAGATAAGCTCCATATAATTTATTTCCATAACCACCTACAATGTTAGACCATCCTTGACCGACAGCAAAAGCTGTTGTTCCTATTTTATTACTTTCACCACTACCTATAAAATTCTTACCATAAGTTCCAATAATATCATTTTGTATTCCTGCTCCAATAATTGAGAATGGTGATGATAATATAGTAGTTCCTATAGTGTTTTGATTACCGCCACCAATAATAGAAGAGGTTGAAAGGGTTACTACATTAGATTGTCCTGCAAATATACCTGTTGATGAATCTCCTGAAAGTAAGTTGGCATAACCACCACCAATTCTTCCATTCATTGTCAAATTGATATGGTTGTTTAAACCACCACCAATCGATGCTCTATCACCTGTAGTCTGTAAACTACTTAATATTGGTTTTATAGAATCTACACCAGCACCATATTCATAAGGACTTATATTTCCAAATGTGGTACAAGTATTAGCTGTTATAGTACCGCCAGTACAATTTATAAGGTATAGAAGACAATCTACTGTGTATGCTGACACTATTGGACAACCAGATAATTGTACCACTGTTGGTCCAGGCATCCATCTTGCATTACCCAAACCATCAATATCAGTTAATACTTTTCCTGGAAAAGGACCTTCTTGTGCAGTTGTTCCATAATATCTAAATGGTTCTTCTGTCATCCACGCAGTGGTTGTATTTAATTCTAAACCATGAGCAAATACGGTATGGTCTCTAGTTGTAGAAACATTCATACCGTTAAGAATAGTTGAGTATTGATGTCTATTAGTGTTTTGAAAACCATTTAAAATAGTAGAATATCCAGTTCCTATAGAAGTACCATATATTCTATTGCGATGACCCATAGAAATTAAACTAACAGAATGACCTGTTATCGCATTATCTATACCGCCTACCACAGTATTAAAGTTACCAACAGCATCTGTTCTATTATTTAACCCACCTGTTATATTAGATATAAATCCATTGGCTAAATTATTATTGAGTTTTGGTTGGATTGCACTAGCAGCACTAGGTCCTGAGCCGTATTCGTATGGTCCATCATTATACGTATTACATGTGTTTGCTGTATATGTTATATGTCCATTAACAATAATCGAACCTGGTGTTGAACCTGTACAATTTGTCATCAGAAATAATGTACACCCTGTTGTGTATGCACTTACTACTGCACAATCTCCTGTCCATGATACTCCTGGGTTTGTATTTCTTCTCCATTGAGCATTACCAAAACCATCTGAATCAGTTAAAATATAATTTAATCCTGGACTTGCCCAATTTCCATGATATTTGAATTTTTTATCACCAGCACTACTGTTTGTTAAAGCGTCTAAACCTCTAAGATATGTTGTTTGTGATTGTGTTGCGGTTCTAGAATTTGAACCTATTATTGCTGAACTTTGACAACTATCCCCAATTGTGTTTCCAGAACCATTAAGAATAGCTGCATAAAGAGCATCAACTCCAACTGTTTTTTGTAATATTCTATTCTCTCTTCCAGTAAAAATACCACTAGCAGTAGTTCCAACTTCTATTCTATTTCTATACCCAGCACCTATGATTGACGATGTACTACCAGTAATAATATTATACCATCCTCCACCAATAAACTTTGAATGGTGGTCTTCTCCATGTATTTCATTATAATTACCACCACCTATCGTGCTATACCGTACAAACTCTGTATTAGCACTATTTGCAGCTCCTATTATATTTTTATAACCACTAAATATACCGGACATTCCGTTACCCGCTATATTAATTCGGTTGTCATACCCACCATCAATATTTGAATACGGACTAATTGGGTTTATGTAATTTTCTCCTACTGCACCTACTCCAGGTAATCTTGTAGAAATACTTGCGTTACCACCCTTATAGACATAAGGTCCTTGTTCAAAACCACAAGTGTCCGCAGTAAAGGCTAGATTTCCGTTAACCACTACTTGGGTTGTTCCAGTGGCTCCCGTACAGTTAGTTACCATATATAATATACACCCATCTGTGTATGCACTTACAACTGAACAATTTCCACTTAAATCAATTCCTCCGCCATAATCCCATATTGCATCTCCAAAACCGTTAATACATGTTAACACTTTACCAGCTCCTGGATTTGCCACTGTTCCATGATAGCGGAAATGTCTATTAATACCATCCACACCGTCTGTATTTGCATCAATACCTCTTGTATATGTCGTTTCTGGATTAAATGCTACCCTATCTCTTGTACCAATAACTGCCGAATAAATTGCTTTTTGCATGATGGTATTTCCGGAACCATTTAATATTCCCCCAAAATGAGCATCCCATATATAATTTCCTAATCCTCCTTGTATATTAGAGTGTCTAGCCCCTAGAGTTATTATATTTTCAAAAGGCTGGGTGTCAAGTGGTAGTGTGGTTGATATACTGGTATTTCCACCTTTCCACATATAAGGTCCAGTTATATTGTCACATGTATTTGCTGTTATTGTTGTTCCAGTGCAACCACTAGTACTACCAGAAGTAAATAAATATAAAATACATCCCTGGGTCCATGCTGAAACAACTGGACAATCACCCCCAGTAGGAATGATAGGTAAGTCTACCCATTTTGCATCCCCTCCTCCTGTAAAATCTTTTAAGAATCTATTTACACCTTGATTAGCAAAATTACCGTGATATTTTAATGGCCTATCTACACCATCAACACCATCTGTGTCTGCATCAATACCTCTTGTATATGTGGTCTCTGGTAGCAATGCTGTTCTATCTCTTGTTCCAATAACTGCGGAATAAATAGCTTCGTGCATTATGGTGTTTCCTGAACCATTCAGTATGCCAGAAAAATGTACATCATCTATTAAATTTCCTAATCCTCCTTGTATATTAGAATATCTCGCACCAAGTGTTACAATATTTTCAAAAGGCTGGGTGTCAAGTGGTAGTGTGGTTGATATACTATCGATTCCTCCTTTCCATCTATATGGCCCTAAGAAGTGACCACATGTATCTGCTGTTATCGTTGTTCCTGTACATCCACTAGTACCACCCGACGCAAACATGTATAAAGTACACCCTACGGTCCATGCAGATATTATATTACATCCACCATGGTCTGTAGGTACAATAGGTAATTCTGCCCATTGTGCATCCCCTGCTCCTGTAAAATCTTTTAAGAATCTACCAAACCCTTGTTGTGCCAATGTTCCGTGATATTTGAAAGATTGTTGACTACCGTCTGCAGCATTTGTATCAACATCTAAACCATTCATGAATGTGGTATAAGCTCTATCTGAAGTTAAACCTTTACCCCCCATTATTACTGAATAATCGTGACCATTTAATATTGTATTTAATTTACCATTTAAAATGGCTGCTCCCCCTTCTGTTAAATGATGATATATGGTATTACCATAACCACCAACTATACTACTATTTGTATATGTCTCTCCACAGTACATTGAATTGGCGTAGTTTGCAGCACCAGGTAAACCGGTACCCCTTCCTAATATTCGGTTATAATAACCACCACCAATAAAAGAAATTGTGGACCCACTTAATATATTACTAGAACCACCAACAATAATCGAATCACTAGAACCTGTGAAATAATTGTATTCACCTGCACCTATAAATGAACGTAGAGGGTCATATTGTTTATTCATATCACCACCAACTATTACACCACCAGTGGTTCCTGTTAATCTATTTGATTGTCCTCCCCCAATAAAGTTATTTTCTTTAAATGCGAGTTGGTATGGTTTCCAGAATATCTTATTGTCGTCCCCACCTACAATTACACTATTTTGTTGGTCGTTATGAGCATATCCTGCAGCAGTTAGAGTATGACCTATTTGATTACCACCACCACCTAAGATTGCATTATAGGATTGCGTAGAGTAAATTCTATTAGAACCACCACCACCGATTATAGACGCTGCACTTCCGAGTATTTGATTATAAAGTCCACCTCCAATAAATGAACTATGGTATCCTGTTATCTTATTTAGAAGACCCCCAACAATAGTTGAATGTCCTTGAGATGCGGTTATTATATGTCCTGTTCCACCAACTATTACACTTCCTTCTCCACCTCTTGTTGAAATTAAATTTGTATCTCCTCCTCCAATAAAGGAATTTGTAGAAGCACTTATTACATTATCTCTACCACCACCGATTAGTGATGTGTAGGTTGAGTATGTGCCATTAGTTATTGTATGGCCACTACCACCTCCAATGTGTGACCCCTCTGAATGGTACACTAGATTTTCTCTACCTCCAACAATATTACTATGTTTACTTGCTTCTATTATGTGGGATAAACCTGCACCAATAAATGACATATTTGAAGTCGGAATTCCAGCGATGTCTCCAATTATTTTATTATTCCATCCACTACCTATAAAAGCTGCTGTAGAGTGTCTGATATGGTTATATGCCCCTCCTACTATACTAGCGTCAGTAGTTGCTGATAGTTTGTTATATTGTCCACCACCAATGAAATCACGATGAGCGTCATCAAAACTCCATCTACCTATTCTATTTGCAAGTCCTCCTCCTATTACATTGTGTTGATTTGTTTCACCACCCAAAATCCAGTTAAGTTGACCACCACCTACTACACTATATATTGATTGTCGTATCTGGTCACCATAACCACCACCTACTACACTATAGTTTCCATATTGTATTGTATTTTCACGTCCTCCTAGAACTGATGAGTGAGTTGATGCAGATAGAGTATTAGAATGTCCACCTACAATATTAGAATAATCTCCATTAGTCATGAAATTCCTTGCACCACTACCTATAAATGAATTAGAAGAACCTAACATGATAGTGTTATGGTCTCCACCTACTATATTACTATAACTTGAGTTAAGGACTCTTTGTCGTACACCACCACCTACAGTTGCATATAAACTTTCACTAATTGAACTACCGCTACCTACAAGAATACCACTATAGTCTGAGTTACTTATTACACTATTGTGAGCACCTCCACCAATTAATGCCCAATCCGCGGTATCAATTGTACCATATTCACCAGCACCTATAAATCCGTGAGATGAACCTACATCTATAAGATTGTACCGACCACCAACAACTGCACCATACTGAGAAGCTGTTGTTATTTTATTTACTGCTCCACCACCTATAAATCCGTATATTGATGTTCCATCTATTATGTTTTGATTACCGCCACCAACAACGCCGTAGTCTGAACCACCTAAAACCCAGTTAGTATGTCCTCCTACAATAACTGACCAAGTACTACCTGTTATCTTATTTTCACTACCACCACCAATTATGCCGTAATTATTGCCATTATCTTCAATTATGTTACTAGCACCCCCACCTATTATGGAGTAATTACCATTATATATTTTATTTACGTAACCGGCTACTATTCCACCTGCTGTTGTGTCATGAATAACATTTTGTACACCCCCTAGAACACTGGTATATGTCGATGCTGTCATTAAATTAGTATACCCTCCAACTATATTTGAGTAATCACTAGAACTTCCTATAATCTTATTTTGTCTACCACCCCCTACAAAAGTATAATCAGCATTTTTATCAGTAACATTATCTCTACCGCCACCTATTAAAGAATAGTCACCCCCTAAATTTCTATTAGTGTCTCCACCTACAATGACTGACTGAGTAGCTGCACTTATCAAATTATTTACGCCACCAACAATAAGGGAATTTGTGGATGCACTTGTAATAGTGTTACCACTACCACCACCAATAAATGTTAAAGTAGAAAATAATTGATTTTTATAACCACCTACTATAGATGATAATTTAGTGTTGTATGATGTGCCCGTAAATCCTTCTGTTGGGGATTCTATTAAATTAAAAGCGCCCCCTACTATATTAGCAAGTTGTGTTTCTTGTAATCTATTGCCGTGTCCTCCAACTATTATAGCTTTAGTCGAGGCTGTCGTGACGGTATTTCCGCTACCGCCACCAATGAGTGACCAATAAGAATGGACGGTATTCCTTTCACCACCCACAATAGCAGAGTAACTAGTTTTATATGTTACACCAGAATAAACTAATATTGTATTGGTATATCCGGTATCTGTAATACCACTATATGTAATTCCAGTATAAGTTTCTCCACTACAACCACCACTAAGTGCTGGAGTTATCCCAGTATAAGTAAATGCAGAATAAACTTTATATAAATATGCTTGTTGGGCCGGGATAGTGGCACCGAATATTTCCCTTTCAAAAGAGTAGATTTCATTATATTCCCCGCCGCCAATAAAGGCTTGTGGTCCATAAATTTTATTAAATTTACCACCGACAATTGATGAATGATTACTATTGAATGTTACTGCAGAATACGTGTATTCTGTAAAGCTTGTACCAGTATGGGCTGATTCTACGTAAGTAGTTGCAGTCCATGTTCCTCCAGTACATGCGGAGAATGTAAGTCCAGAATATGTTATACCAGTCCAAGAAGTTGTAGCACTAGTACTTCCAGTAACTATTGTTGGCAATGCATGTATTAAATTATACCTACCACCACCAATAAATGATTGTTTTGTATAAATGTCATTTTCTTGACCACCCCCTATATTTGAGAATAATCCTGTATCATATACGGTATTACCGCTACCACCACCTATATTAGAGGAGGTTGCATTTGCGTAATTTCTATCTTTTCTAGGTTGTATTGAATGGAAGCCGGCTCCGTATTCATATGGCGTAACTGCAGATAAAGATATACACCATTCGAAACCATCACTTCTAGTTATACATATGGTGTCTCCTGAAGTTAAGTTAACATTAGCTATATATGTGTCTCCCGATGTGCCTCCACTTCCGCTTCCACCTGCACACCAAGATAACTGTCCTAAACCATCAGTACATAAATGATAACCAACGGGACCATCATAACAGGGGAAGGTATACTTATTTGCTGAATTAGGATTAAATGTTACTCCATCATTACGTAAACCAATAGTTCCACAACCACACTCTCCAAATATTTGGTATTCTGTACAATCACAACTTTTTACTTTTTGTACAGTTATTCCATCTGCTAACTCGCAATAATCACCACAAGATGAAATAGTAATAGCACTGCTTGAATCGGCGATGCACACCCCCGATAAACCTATAAAACTTTTAAATAATAATTGTCCGTCATTCGGATTTTTAAATTTCCCATAATATACTCCGAAACCGGCACCAATATTTAGACCTTCAGTATCGTTTATTTTCTGATTAAGGGCCTTTTGATTGTCATCTAGTTCCACGTGTGTTAACGCAGAACCTTTGACTGTTCTCATCGTCCACGATAGTGGAGTTGCTGGAAATGGTATGTATCCCATATAATATCTATTTTACAATAAATATTATGATATTGTTAAATAAGCAGTATAAGAATTGCTATGAAAAAAGAAAGTTGTGTTGTTGGGAGGTATTAGTGTATTTATATTTTTTATTACCTAGTATTTTTACGATTTTTTTTGCTAAAGATAAGGTATTTAAAGTGTCTTCTATAATGACATATTCGTTCTTAGTGTGGTATTGATAGTATCCCGCTGCGAAGTTTAAACAACTAAAATCAAATAGATTTTTTAACATCATTGTATCAGTATATGGGTGATGTAACCAGTCCGTTATTCCGTGTTCTAAAATTACTTCTTTTACTTCTTCTATAAAATTTCCTTCATTCTCGAATAATTTTACACCCATTAATGTTTTACTCATTGTATTATTCTCTGTAGAATCGAACTGAATAGCGTATCCTACATCTTTAAAAAATTCTGGATTAGCTTTTTTAGAGCCGTGACATCCTGTTTCCTCTGCAACTGGTAAGAATATTTTACAATTATCTAATACTCTCAATAGTTCTAAACAAATAAAAACCCCAGCTTTGTCGTCTCCTCCAATTCCTGTCGGTTCTCCACTAATTTGTTCATATGCTTTAAATGCTGGTTTTAACTCTCCGTATGCGTTAGGATGTATTTCTTCTTCTACCACCATATCTACTTTCTGATGTACGGTATCTAAATGAGCTACAAAACAGGGATAGTAGGTGTTAGGTTCACAAATTCCTTTGGTTATGTAGATATTTCCTAAATCATCAATTTTCATTTCGTCACATAAATTTTCCGTGGTTTCTACAATATATTGAATTAGGTCATCTTCTTCCCAAGTATAAGTAGGAACAGATAATAAATTTTTAAGTCTTTGTATTTGTTCTTTAATCATTTGACAAATATACAAAACTTACTGTTAATGACCTAATTAAATTATAACTAACTTCGTATTAATTTTACTAATTTTGACTGATTTTCTTTTACTCTCTGTTTTAGGTCCTCTGATGGTTCTTGTGATATTGGAGGTTGTGGAGAATAATGAGGTGAGGGAACTTCTACTTCTTCTATTGCCTTAAGTCCTTCATCTACTACTTCTTCTGTTATTTTGTCTTCTTCTATTACTTCTTCTAAACTAAGCTCTTTTTTTTCAATACTCAACATATACTTAGATGCGTTTTGAGTTTTATCTGAATCATCAATCATTTTATTAAGAATATCAGATTTTATGTATTTTGGATGAACATACCAATCTTCATAACAACTTACATCATCAGGAGCAAT